>Ga0136643_10001390_pt1 | contig 29409 bp, 20 predicted proteins | sample TergutLab28metaG_FD_96883 | JGI IMG/M metagenome (GOLD analysis project Ga0136643, IMG submission 96883) | Labiotermes labralis P1 segment gut microbial communities from Petit-Saut dam, French Guiana - Lab288 P1 (version 3) (version 3) | ecosystem: Host-associated > Arthropoda: Insects >... | reverse complement strand
CTTAGTTTAATTTTGGGGGGAAGATTGTTTTGAGGTTTCAGCAGCCACCCCCAAAAACAACCCCAAAAAAAAAAAAAAAAAAAAAAAATGCGGTGTCCGTTGAAGTGGAGGGTGGCTGGCTGGCCTCCAGAGCCGATCTGCAGGCGTTTGAAGGTGGAAAATTTCCGACCGGGTTTCAGCTCCGGCCACCCAGGCCGTGTTAGTCGTTGTACCGACTACCTGCCCCAGCCCCGAAATGGCCCTTGCATTTTTTTGTAATTACTGGTGTGAGAGCTGAAAAGATTTGAATTTTGCTGTGAAGACCGGCGCAGTATGTGCCTACGAAACTTCATAACTGCCTAGAAGACTATGCTATGCCCTAATCTAGGAGAACGTAACATTACCTGAATCTGCCATGGTGTTTGAAACGCGCGCAGTCTCATTGTATTCTGCCAACGCTGTAGTCCCGTCATGGATATCATTTTACGCTACTTATGTTGTGTTTCCGGTGTGATGAATTGGTTCACATACGAGATTTTGACGTTTGATGGCATGGTAATCCCCAGGAGAAAAGCGCGTGTCCGCTGCAATTACTTCTGTTTGTCCATATGTGGTCTAGCGGCAGCGTTACCGCATTTCAATAAGTATCTTTATCCCTAAAACAGCTATTGGCATGGGAAATATTTCATAATTGGGAGCGTCAGAATGTCATGCATCCAACATCAAGCGACGGATAATATGGGCGGGACATTAAGCAGGAAACAGTGACCTTAGTTCAAGGGGTGCTGTCACACGGAGGTTCATGATCAATTACACAGCAGCACGCAGTGTCACAATATTCTCAGGTACTTTAGTCCAGTCCACTTCATCACACAGTTCTTTACGTGGAATTTTAAGTCGCGACTTTCAATTCACTTTTTAAATAGGATAAAAGTAAGCTTATGATATTTTCAAGTTTTTTATGTCTCTTCTTCAACTTTCAACCAGTAAGAACAATTCCACTGAATTCATTACTCTTGAGGTCACCCCAACGCCATAATGAGCAGTTTATTACAATCAGAAATATCATAATGGTGGATGAGCAGCGACACTAGCGCCACTTTTAGGTGCTGTTGTTACGCAGGAAAAGTGCGCACTTTTATTGAGGTAACGTTCTTATAGGATTTGAAATAACATTATGACGGCCATCCGGACAAGTTTTACAAGGTTCAGTTTGATGGCGATAACTAATAAATTATTCATGTGAAATTTGGTACGGAATAGAGAGCAGACATACATACACATTATGGAATATGAATTATGTCTACAATTACGTACCTGCCGATTCTGCGAATCAAAGAGATTCTGTCAGACATAATTTAACGTATAAAAAAAACAGTACTTATGTTAAGTAAAGATAAAGGTAAAAATAGATAGAGGAAAATCTCCCTCTTCTTACGTGAAGGCATATGCATTAGTAGCTGTGGAGCGCCGCTCATTATTAAACTCGCTGCGACATGAAGGTGGGTTGTCAGCTTCACGCTCCAACTCCTTTTTACCCTGGCGTAACAGCCTCATGTACCAATTTAAAAGGCAACTGAGTTGACTCCGGAGTCGGCCTGGAGGTTTTTGGAAAAATGAAAATATCTTTCCCCTGCCTGGAATCGAATCACCAGTCCTCGGTCATCCATCCCATAGCTTAGGACTGTAAGTTCTTAACAACAATACAGAAAATAATAATAATAATAATTCAGTATAATTCAATTCCTCGTTTATAACGTGCTGGTTTAAGAACACAGGGCCAGTTATAAATCTAGCACAAAATATACTAAATTAACAAAAAATTAAGATTTATGACAGGTAGGTTTGAAAATAAACTCCTTGTTTTTATGTACATGTGTTCCAGTGTGCATGCTGTAGTCCTGCTCATCATATATTTTAGCTATAGCGACGCAAAATATACGTATTAGGTGTATCTGTAACCGAGAAACTGTTATAGCTTAAACCTGTCGTAAGGCAACATTCACTTCAGTCTATTACTGAGGACCGAAAATTTAGCGGGAGTGAACCGCAAAGGAACGAAGTGGAGAGTCCTGTGAATTAATCACAAAGTTGTCACATGGTACATGTAAGCACCTGTCGTCTGAAAACTATGTTCGGTATGTTTTTCTAACTTGGATGAGAAGTCCTTTCTGTTTTAGATCTAATTCTCCGGCGACAATCCTGGGGCTCAATTAAGGGCGACTAGAGATAAATTAGCGAGGGCTTAACATCGGCTCTCATACGCGGTGTGGGTGAAGCTCCTCGCCTGCCGAATCTCCATTTGCGCGGATCCTACTGAATTGTCAAGTCAGAATTCACTCTCATATTATGAGCTAACAGATGAATATCGTCATGAATAATATTGACTTTGTAACTTGATTGTGTTTGTCGAATTTTAAATGACTAATTTTCGATATGATATACGTGAAAATGGAGCGCGCAGAGAGACGACCGTGACCCACACCCGAGGACATCCCTTTCATCCTTCACAAAGTATTAATTCTAAAGTAATATTTACACTATATATGTATTAAAATGTGTATGTATATATATATATATGTATATATATATATATATAGATAGATAGATAAAATTTATACAGGTGACCCCAACATCAAAGATGTAGTTGGACCTTGTGCGAGAGTCGCAATGCGAGTCGTCATAAGTCAAACCCTTATTTCCCGTAAGCTCAGTGTAAAAAATTTGGGGTTCGTTCCTGGACAGTCATTTCATATCACAGAATATCAGCTGATGAAGAAAATAAATGAAATAAAATTACATTTTCGAGTAAGTAAAGACGCTTACACGTATTAAGAAAAAAAAAAAAAAGGACGTATGAAATAAATTTCAAAATTCTGAAACACCACAAAACATTACATTCATGAAGTTGCTTCAATTTTAGGTTTTGTTAAATAACTTCTGATTGGGACGGGTACTGTTTTATCGTGCAAGAACAGGGGGATGGAGGACTATACTGGGTGGGACTCGGCTGAGTCTTGGGGAGAATCATTTCAGACTTGAGGGACTCAGTGGAAGCTGTTCTTTTTGGGGGCTTTTCTGCTTGCGCTGGTCATAGATACGAGTTAAATTCTTTGTTTTGGGGCTTCTTTTACTGTTTGATATGTTGTAAACCTGGAGGGGGCGGGGTAATTCGAGGGTCTACTGTATGTAGTATAAAACATGTTTATGAGATAAATTAGAATATCAGCTGAAAAATTAATAAGCCGTATGCACGGCCCTTTGAAGTGTCAGTAGGGGATTTTACACTTCCCATATCTAGCTATGATTTCCACAGATAACACTTCCACTTATCCATTCCTACACACTATAGCCATTGACAGACATTTGAATATTAGGATTTCAGTGAATGGTCATTGAAATTCGGAAGTTCTCAGAAGATGACTTGACTGAATTATCGGGGCTAGGGACTGTGCAAATGTACAGGAATATGGGTGAACCTGCAATAATGACCGAGGCACAGTTGACAGTTGACTTTTGTATTAAATATACTAACTAATTGCTGAGTGGTGACAGAATAACGACAGATTTTTTGGATTCTAGGGATTAATATTGTTTATCTTGTGTGTGTGTGTGTGTGTGTAAAACATGTAATTGACCCTTTACTGGCATATTATTTATAAAATAAAATAAAAAACAGTAATATGAGATATGAAACTTAACATTCTGTACATTTGACACTATCATTATTAATCTATTGCGTAACAATTTATAGGCAAGTTTCTGTTGAGTATTTTTACAGTTGGTGCCTGGTGATTGCTAATACAAACCGAAGCAACGCGCATTTCGTTTGGCAAAAAAACATTGTAAATTAAGGGTGATTTTAGGCTTCCGCCTTGAAGTAGATAAGAAGTGTCCATCTGGGATATTACGCAGCGAGTAGTGGTAATCTCTTATCGACTTTTCTGAATAACATCGGTCCGTTTTCAGGGGTCAAAAATGGGACCTGATAGGTTGTCCCGAAACGTCGGTAAGTGATTGCCATACCTCGATGCATAATATCCCAGAAGAGCACAATTCTCATAATCAATTAACTTCGGTCGTTGACTGATATTTTTTGTTTGTTTGCTTGTTAATAATGATAGGGTGCCTTTTATAGGTCATTTGGAACAGAAATCCTTAAATTAGGAAAGTAGACTTCATGAATTCTGCTCGGGACTGCTTGCTCTTAATGCTCTTAAGTCCTGGGGTTGATCCCCGAGACGTAGCCGACAGCCGAGGAGATCAGTCATTTGGTCTGATTTGCCCCTCTGCCAGTTTAATGAAGGTGGGATAAAGTCGAGCGTAGGCAGTGCCTCATACTGGCCGGCAATCAGTGAATGGAAGGGATCTACTTGGAGGAAGAATTAATCCCACAGCTAAATTGAATGGACTGTATTCTCCTGATACCGCCATATCTCCAATCTAAAAGCAGTGAGTATCCGTGAGCGACGTCTGCTACATTTGGGTATGTTCTGTTCGAACAAATTGTGATCTTAACCTCTTGGGGTAGCTCTTTAGAGCGCGCAGGTTATTGCCTGTACCACCTGCTTTAAAACAGAAAATCTTCCCATTTTTCCCATAGAATGTGTGTTGTTTGTTTCATATGTTTCTCACATTCAAGAGCTATTCTTTCCATAAATAGCTTTAACCGGTTGATCCTTAAAACGGAGGTTTGAGTGCTTATTACGAGGTATAAAATGGAATTTATACGCTATTTACGTAGGTGAACTTACCGGCTTTGACGGTTTTATATGCCGAGCACGGATTATCTGTCTTTGTTTCCACTGTACTCAGTTATCAAACATCATCTATGCTCCATAGCCCAAATAATTACTACTACTACTACTAATAATAATAATATCGTACACATTACGAACTTCATAGTGTAATGTTCTTCGTCCTGTTATTTGACATTCATTATTAGGCCCAATATTAATGGCAGAAATTGATCCCGATACACTTTCGGCCTCTGTTCGCCGCTCAGAGTGAGAGACTGTTTATCAACCGCACTAACTGCAAACCAGCCACATACAAGGAATATTACTCTGATCAGGGACATGTAGTTGATAGCATTGTTACGCCTGCCCCCCGTTTACGAAGAACGTGCTGCCTGCATCTTCTTCTTTTGTCCTAAAGGTAGGTATCTACGAAAGTACATGGCGTCATATTTCAGAAGGGTCTAATTTTCACACCTCTTGCTGTGAGAACCTAGCTTCACAATTACGCATTTATCCTAGTCTGGAAATTAGTAAGAATGAGCAGTGTCTTCATTACACGAATCTGGTATCGAAAAGTGGACACTTGTCTACGATCTTTGTCTCCCACGTTCCGCTTTTCAGCACATGCTCAATCCCGGATGTGAACTCTGCACCTCACAAGTACGTCTAATAATTCATTAAATTTCCTTCTTGCTTCGTAATATATGCCGTGACATTAGCTTTTACGTCTTATAATTTTATGCAAATCAGACGCTGGGAACGACCTGTCAAAGACAGACCTCATTTGCTTTAATGCTCTGCTTGGCTGTTACAAACAGTACAGCTCTCAGCATAAAATTATGTAATATCTCATGCGTGTATTCTCTGTTATGCTGTGTCTGTGGTCCAGAGTTCTACGAAAGCGGTGTGTTAGGTTATGTAGCTTGTTCACGAAGCCACTGCAGCGGTTGGTTATGTATGTGTGTTTGTGTGTTGGAGGAAAAGCGGGAAGGTAAGTCTATTCCAGTAACCGCGCAGTTCTGGCACACAATGTCTTCAGTTCCATAAACATAGCAGTAGCGGGTTCGCGCCACTCTTAGTGCGTGGGTTTGTCGTTCATGTTTACGGTATTGTTCTGTAATCGGAGACCCGCTAATGAAATGATCTCCCACCCACTTAAGAATAGGACTGTTTTTCGAAGGCAGAGGAGGCGAGGTTTGGAATGGAACTCTAGAGCGAAGGGGAGAAGGAGGAGGCCGAGGATTGTGAGAACGAGAAGGACGTGGAAGAAGAAAAAGATGATGATGATGATGAAGAAAAAGGTTTTTTTTTACTAAACACAATGTTACGATTACGCGTAGAAGGGGAGTTCTAACTTCGTGAATTCATATACACAGAGTTTTGGTCCAAATATATGAAAGAAATGAGCCGCTTGGAGCACCTAGACTGTAGAAGGGAGGGGTGATATTGGCGTTCCTCTTATATTTCGAGAATTTGGGGTTGGAGGTAGTGAACTGGGCACATTTAGCCAGAGGTAGGTGCAGGTGGCGAAGGGTTATAAGCAGGGTTATGAACTCTTGGCGTACTATGACGCTACGACAATGGACAGAAAGAGATTCCTTTACCCACTGACGCAGTGTTATATCCCAGCAAAGAGCGTCAACACTCGCACACGGTAGTGAGGAGAAGAGAAGAGATTAATTTCTTGACCAGCTAAACGACTGTCACATATTCAAGAACGATTCTGCTAGATGGAGTTAATTAATTAGATAGCTAGTTACTGTACAGTGGATGTTGGCGAGTGATCAGCATTTCGATCCAGTTGTCTTTATCTTCGGCGTAAGAGACCGTTTTAGCTAGTGGAGAGGAGGTTGTCCCTCCACGCCTAATTACGCCTTAATATCATAGTGATTTTTTACAGAGATATGGTTTCTGTTTCTTGTAGCAGTTAGTTTGTAGCTGCAACACGGACTATCCCAACTGAGACTTGCCGTAGTGTTATTTCCTATGGGCCAGTAGAGGAATTAGGACCTTGACGTAAGACATACACGCTTCCTCCCATATGCTTATTAATTATTGTTCACTCCACATTTTACCATTGGACGCCTTATAATCTGAGCCTCTAACGTCGTCTTTAAATAAATGAAATATAAACTAAATGTAGATTACTGCTAAGCCCTGGATGGTCAGAGATAACAGACTAGGGCACAACACACAGTTGATGATAATAATAGACTGCATAACTTCCGCGTGTTTGTGTTGGGAGTAGGGAGGGGTTCTTTCCAAACTCTGGTTCGTGCTTGCAGGACACAGTTACGCACTTAGGGTTTGTATTTTAACTAAATTCCTAAACGAAGTTTTGAATTGGTCATCTTAGTTTAAAAAAAAAATTCGAAAAAATTGCACATTTTGCCATACACTTCGGAAAGTAGTGAGACCGTGCATAAGGCTGTCATTGTGCAGTGAGTCACAGTTTTTGTCTACTGGCTAAACATTAACAATGTGTAAGTGAATATGAAAAAATCTCGTAAAGTAGCTTAATCACTTTAATCGTATCAGTAGAATAGGTTGCCTGAAGCTGTAGAATGGTACCAGTGCAGTGTTGCCAAGTCTTGTGTGAGACTTCCAGATTTCTGCAATCTGTTGAACCCCTCAAAGCGCACCGCTAACCACACGGACTATCTGGTTTACCGTGACACATCACTGTACTTTGGCCACACAGTGTATGTTTGTTTTTTAATATTCTCACAATAAACAGTTGTTATTTCATAAAGAGTAGTTAAGTGCAGTCCCCGTTCCCGCCAGCGTTTGACCCACCGAAGTTATGCCCGCTGCCCGTGAGAGTTTTTGGAGACATGTAACTTAAGTTGCTAAATCCGAATGAAGGGTGGCTCTTTTAGTGCGAACGTCGCAAGCATTGTTAATTTTTTTATTCAGTGTTTAAACTGTAACGCGATTCGTGCATATTGTATAGGAACATAGTGTTTTGGAAACTTTATAGTGGGGCGAGTGAGAAAAATACAGAATGGCTCCACCATCCTCATTCTTTCAGTTCTAACCGCGTTCTAGTAGTAATTAGGTCAAGTGGATTTTATCCATAATTTTATGAAGTGGAATTCCTTGTATTTTTTTTTTAAATATCAGTGACAATGGAGCAAGGCAAGTTTCACATTCTTAAAAGAATCGTAAAAATCAAATTATAATTTATTTGCGATGCTAATTTTTACTGGTAATTGATAGTAATTTTAATCCTTACTCGGTTAGTGTAAAATAAATTTTTCCAGAAAATATGCTGTTAGCAATTTGTTTTTCGGCCTGCGCAGGTTTTGGAGAACTTCAGGCGGCCCGTTTGCAATATAAGCCTGCTCTACACTGCTGTAAAAAAAGAAACTAGTTTGTCTTTGTATGAGTATGCAGTGTGTTGTCTGTGACGTAAGAAGTGAATTTTCGTACGGATGATAGAACTTCCTTTGGGGTGATGGAATTTATGACGGTGTGTAAACTGTGTAGAAAGAAGTAAGGTTATTGTTCCAAAGCACAGCGAGAGGAGCACGACTATGGAGGCTTCCTACACTGTATCTCTTGTCTAACTGAACGTCGTGTTTTTCCGTGGACCACCGGTCTCGTGTCACTGTGATTCGGCTACGATACTGTGGGGGGCCTTCGATAATAGGCGCACAGTATTGAGAGGTGAATGGGTGAAGCACCTGAAGTAGCATGTCCACTGTTCGCTAACTGTCCTGTTGGACCAACAGGAGAGGTCAGTGGCTCATTGGTTCCATTAATGGGCATAGCTTGGCTTGTTGCACATTGAAGAACTAAAAACACGCGAGAAAATTTCACCACATGTTGTTACAGGTATCAAATGAAGCCTTTACGTATTACAAGAGATAAATGCGCTGGAGCCTAGAACAAACGCATTACCTCCATTAGTGTAGAATATCAGAATACGTGGGGTTTTACTACCACTTTCCACACCTACACACACATACACACACACACATTATATATATATATATATATATATGAAGTGATGCTTAGAAACTTGTAAATGAGGTTGAAAGATTATTATTATTATTATTAATTTTTGTTTATGTTTGATCTATTCTGAATACTGTAATAAATTTATGGTTTCCATAATCTCTCACCTTTTCGACTCCGTGAAGTTGGTTGTTATTGATATGACAGCTGCTCCTGCCTCTACTACCACTACTATAATTACATCACCCGTTAATGATGACAGGAAATTAATTTATTCCTTCCATTTCTGAATCCATTTCACATGTTGATCTCTTCCCCTTCGTTCATATTCCTGTTCATTTTTATCGTCTTGTCGTTACTCCAGTCCCCGCAACCTAGCAACGGCACTAGATAGTTTGTGTATTCCCAGTATTCCAGCAGCGGCTATTGTAAGTGCATATTGTTATTAGTTTTGTCGTCGTCGTCATCATCATCGTCATCGTCGTCACTATTCGTATTCAAGAATTCCTGCCTCACTTTTGTCCTTCAGAACCCTTCAGTTTCCAACTCACCCTACTGCTTTCCTGCTTGTAATAACTGTCTGAACAAGAGAACTGTGAAGTCTCCAGGCAGGACGAAAGGCACAATAGCCCTAAAGACTGAGAGGCTCCTGTCACAGAAATATCAGCAATAATTATGTGGCTGTGTCCCTGCAGCAGTAGCTTATGTCTCGTCTTTACTCCAGTGTTGAGCCGGGTCAGAAGGTCGAGGTCTATTGATATTGTAAAGTCTGTTTGAAATCAACTTTGTTTTACCTTAGTTGTAAAGTCGTCGAAATTGTGGGAACAGCATCACCACCACCACCATCACCACCACCACGACCAACATAAGTACTAACAAAATTAATAAACAAGAAGTAACACATACAGCATGTGACTTGAGTGTAAGACAGTAACATTCTCTCAGATGCGTCTACCTGAAAGTTGAATTACCGTTGGAAGCCCCAAACCATGGACCCCTGACTCTCCGCATCTACCTGTAAGTCCTGTTGACCTTTTTCTATGAGCTTTTGTCAAATGTCACATCCATGTCTTATCTTTACGAACTGAGAATGGTGACGTGAAACATCGACTTTATGCTCTTGTTTATGGTTTATTTAACAAAGCTGCCAGTAGCTGAGATGGTGTGATGTCAATTGGCTTGATGGTTTATAGGTTATAGTTTAGAAAGGACCTGGAAGAAAGCTATCTTGATCCAACTTGAGCAAATCTGCAATTCTAGCATTTGCTTGGAGCGGCTGAAGAAAACAAGAAAAATGTGTCAGAATAGCCGGTCACCAAACCGAGAGATATGAAGCCATTTTTCTCGCATGCAATGCATTAGTTATAAGCCAGTCGATTTCAATTGTCGATTTGAAATTTGAAGTCGTGCATCATTTGGACATGAAGACCAATGGCTGTGTGATTTGAAGGTTGTCAGAATTACCGTCTGAGAAACCGTGTAATTTTTGTAGCGCAACTAGTTGCAGTACGAAGTATGATATTAAAACTTGTATACTTTATTTGTAATTTCCTATAGCTGTCTGCGGTCTCGTCAGCATAGCATTAACTCATTTCACAAAATGTCTGAAACTTGTCCTTGTTTCATGAAGGTTGAGTGGGACGGACAACCCGGTTTTATCGCGGTTGGTGAGGGGAAGGGGGGTGTAAATGGCGAAGTTTGCCACCACTTTGAAACACATCATCCCTTAAGTTCTGTATTCAAACTAACCTCTTCACTGCCTCTTACTCTCAGTAAAGGCGCTTCGAAGTTGTTGCATCTTGTAGAGTCTTTCACACGCTTGTTTCCTTATTCCAGGTATAATTTGTTATACGTAACATTTGACCAAATATTTGCCACTGAATATGGCCTCTGAACTTATTAATTTCACGTTTCTTTTATGAAATTTTTATTGATATAGCTAGTTCAAGTTTAAAAGTTAAATTTTCTCTGTGTTCTTGTCAGACAGAAAGTGTTCGTACACTTGTTTTTAGTTATAAGTTAGATCCCAGATATTTTTATGGAGAAATGTATTCCTAAATTTAATGATGATGTATCAGTTGTTTCTGTTTGTAACAGAAGACTTTTACTGATTATTGGTAGTCCCTATATCTACTTAAAATTCTGTGTGTTTCAGGAACAGTTTGTGTCCCTGTTTCAAGTAAATTGGAATATAAAATGAGGGACCGTTTACAAAGATTGGTCTCTGTGGGACTCCGTTGTTTGATTTTTCAGTTTCTGTACGCAACGAATTACCAAGAAAAAGTTATGATTATGCGTTCCATCTGTGCTTATCGTAAATACATTTCCAACAGAAGTTTTGTGTGACCAGTGACCAATACGTTTGCGTAGCGGTAGTGCTGTAGACTTGTATTAGTGAGGACCACTTTTCGAGCCTCGTCTGAGACACTGGATATCCTACCTGCGCATTTTGTAATTTTTACCTCAGTCTCTTCCTGTTATTTCCACTCCAAATTATTTCCAGTTCAACTTTTACCATCTACATTCAGTCCGAAATACTGAAAGCTGCATAAATTACAAAATAACAAAGATTCCGACCAGTGAAGTTTACGTTGTAATCAATAAAGGCATTCTGGAAATGCGCCCTTCTTTAAATTGAAATACACATTTCTGCTTCTTTGACTCGATAGTTTAGAACACGAAGTTGAATCAGCTTGGCCGTGTTCTGATAGATTGTTTGAGTCTATTCTTCAGAGACCTTTCAGAGAATGGTTGCTTTGTTATGTCAGATGCATTATTGACGACGCAGCAACGTTCCGGCGATTCTGTATTATTCTTTTCCTAGAAAAGCAATTCTCTTGAGAGATTTTGGTCTATCTCATGATATATCACATAAAAGCGGAATTGCATGTACTCTAAACCAATTTGACATTGGGTATATTAAAGTGCATACTGGAATGAGAAGAGGAGCACCGGATTTTTTATTTTGTGTTACAGAGAGATGTGCAAAGTGATTTGAGAGAAATAAGTTTTTATAATTTTAAGGGGATGTACAATTATATGTTTGAAGATGACATTAGCATGTCGCACACTTATGTTTTATTTTCAGATATATTTTGTGCGTCTGATTTGACTTTTCCCGTTGTCAGAGTTTGGACAGCCCTGGAGTAGGACTAGCGTATGATTATTACAAAATAATTCTCCAATAGAGATTTGCTGAGTTATTACTTGCACGATTAGTTTGTTCTGTGTTCACAGAACTTACTACTGTCCCTCGTGGAGTGCGAATAATTGAATTAAGTGCTAGCAACCCAGCTCCGGGGGAAATTAGCCACGTAAATGGTGAGGACATTCAGAGTTGCATGCAGTATGGTAAACAGGCGTCTAGGGGATTCCTGTAGCACCGTACGGGCTTATTATGGAGCAAGAGTACGCGGACCGAAACCACGGACCGGCAGCAAAAGTGCCGTGGAGCGTGGAACGCACCGGGCACTCTACAAGGTGCCTCGTAGCTTGATATTCATCCAACAGATCTGTGTTCAAACCATATGTGTTCGTGGGTGGCTCAGAATATTATAAAAGTTGCAACAAGTCAGCTTTTACATTCTCCATGTAACATCGAAGTTCTACGAATATGCTGCGAGATGACCAGCAAGAGATGTTTGCACTACGAGTCTGAAGATTCTCCACAAATCCAGGAGACACCTGAAAATTCTAGGCGCCAGAAACGTGACGTGCAGCAAGTTCTGTACCGAGGACCCAGAATTTTGGGGTGAACCGTGCATCTCACTGTACCTGGCGCTTTCTGCTCTAAGCGTGTGAACTGATACAGTTTTTTTTTGTACGCTGTCCAACAAAAATCAAGCGGCCTGAAATTATCGTAGGTACGTAAGGAGAAAGAAATATAGGCGATGTACACGTAAAATTGTAGTACGCTCGGACTTTTGTTCCCTCGGGCCATATTCTGCTTGAATAAATATTGCAGCGAATCGTGAGGCGTGTTTTTAACAATGTTGCCCTGAATATGCACCAGTGTGTCCACTTTGTTGTTGTTGTTATTGTTATTATTATATTTCCTTCCTAATAAAGTATGCAGTAATAAAACATTAAGTTATATTATACCTTTACCTTATTACCCAGCACGCAAATCGAAAGTTTTTGGCTCCATAATATGTTCGAACATCTATAGTTTTCTGGCTGTACCTTAATTTTCGCAACTGTCTCGTAAACGGAACGACATTCGGAAAAAATGTACTTGGCATGAAATTTGTATTTTGAGTCTTTCTAACAGTTTCATGTGTAATTTCTCCGTCCGGAAATAATTCATAGAGGTATTATCATAAGTATACTTAGATGTTCATGTAAAGTAACCGGTATTCTTTTCAGATTTTAAACATGTTTGAATTTTCTGCATAGATTTCACTGTACTTTGCTTCGTTTTAGGCCGGCGGAGGACTTATTGAGGCTGGCGGTCGCTTCTGTTGGGTGTGGTGAAGTGGCGAGGGGTGGGTGTTTATGTCAGTGGAACTTCATTATGACAAGGTTAACTGTACTTACCAAGGTGGAGAGAAGACACGAAACCAAACGTGACGCTGTATAAGTGACCCGCTCCTAGCCCACCGTTTGAAAATTCCATCGGACAAAAACCATGCACCTCCCTGTAATAGAAATCTCCTATACGAAATGTTACCAAAATCCGTCCAGTGGGAGCTGAGCTGTTCGTTGCGGACAGAAAGACGGACAGACGGACATGACATGACGACGTTAATAGTCACTATTTGCGACTTTCGAACACAATAAACACTACAGTAATTATGCTGAAAATGTTAGGTGCTGCCGTTCAAAAGATAATTGCCCGAATCACCACGCGCCCGGTTTTTGTGCACCTCTGCTACACACAGTATCTGTGGATAGAATCGTCAATGCTTACCGCATATGAACCGAATTATAATGCGTTCCACAAGTTACTGTGGCCTACATTAGGAATGCCGCCTGTGGATTTCGCGAGAACTCTTCCGAATGACTTGCAAGTTTGTGTTCTTCTTAACAAATCTGTAATAGATTCCTCGTTGCCTGTAGCTTATAAAGACAATTGCCCAACGTAATGTAACACGGTCATAGAAGCTGCATTAACCAACTAATTGTGTTATGTAACGCAACTTGCTGTAAGTTCAAGAAGTTGCTGGAATGACGTCCTCCAACTTCCAGACACGCTTGACAAGTGCTAAACATATTATTAAAACTGTCTGAAGTGCCTGTCTAGAATTGGAAACATTCACACAGGTACTTGGTGTCGGGTCGGAAGAACGAACAGATCATAAAGGAGAACTAACTGTTTGGTCCCAAATGTCGTTGAATTCAGCCATGGAATTATTGGTTCTAAGGGCGGATGCAGCGTCTTGCCGGAAGAATCCTTATTCCTTCTCCCTATCAGCTAAATTAAACATTTCGTGTAATAATTTGTCCACTATACCTTTTTAAATTTATTTTCCCCGAAATGAGAATGGTTCCGATTTTTTGTTGTTGTTCTGACAGCGAATCATTCCACAGTGTTAATATCATCAGACCTTGCCTTGTTGGTGAATATCTGGCGAAGAATATTTGTTATTTTGAGTATTTAGATTATTTACATGCAGCTTAAAATCTTGTGTCATATGTAAAATAAGTTGCATTTGGCCGGCTTAAACATTGTGCTTTATAAGGTATAGGTCTGCGCCTACGTTGTTGCTGGGATTGCGGCTTCGAATCCCGCCGGCGGGCGTGAATGTCTGTCCAGTGAGTGTTGTGTGTTGTCAGATAGAGGCCTCTGCGACTAGCCGATACTCGTCCAGAGGAGTTCTACCGACTGGATGCGTCGTGTATGATCTAGTAACCTCATTAATGAGGAGGTCATGGTCCGCATTGGACCCAGTCCCCACAAAAAAATACATTGTATTTTATTTCGGGAACTACAGTAGCAATTGATGTCACAGTGAGAACTCCGTGTTTTACACTTAGTATTCGCGAACAACATGAGCAGCAACAACAATTTGTGTCTGGTGCGCGCGGCTTGTGAAAGTGGTTTGTCTTGAAATGTTGTTCATAAGTGTGTGTGTGTGTGAGTGTGTGTGTGAATAAGCTCTCGTGTGATGACAATGCATGGTAATATGCTGCGATCAAAGTATCGGAAGAGTCATATATAGCCTGATAACCAAGCCGATACCTTGAATTCAACATTGCAGTGGGTACACTCTCTGATAATACCAAATTTAGTTTTCAGACAGTGTGCGTTTGGAAAAACCATAAAAAATACTTCATTTGCTATTTATGTTTTCTTTTTCAGTAAGTGTGCGTTTGTATTTCTTTTACCCTTTCCAGCTATTAACATAATTGTGCCTGTATGTGGTGTCTGAATTGGTTGCCTAATTTTTTACTGCCATGGAAGTTTCTTTCACCCTACAGACTCGCAGAGCTTTGAAAATTTATTTAGTGAACTAACCAGCACGGCACTGAAATCCCAGAATTTTGTACAGATGAATATCACATGAACTTCAAACGACCCATCTATAACCGCAGTAGGTTATCTGCAGGTGACAGTCGATTCACTGGAGGCCTATATATATATATATATATATATATATATGTGTGTGTGTGTGTGTTTGTGTTTGTGTGTGTGTGTGTGTGTGTTTCGGGCAACAGTGCGACCAGCCTGTTAGGCCTGTGATTTTCGCCGTGCTTTTGCTGTGTTTGACAAGGTTCATGCTCCCTAAATACAGCGTCAGTGTGCAACCGGCCTTATGGTTCCTTTACGCCAAATTTCAGAGAAACGAGGCCTGTATTAATGTGTTTGCCCACAACTGTGAAATCTGACTGCGCTGTTTCAATGCACTTTTTGATCGTAAGCCCTCGAGCTAGAGCCTTTGCAGCACATGATAATTACTCAGCTGTTGTACCGCCTGTTCTAACATTTAAACATCTGTGCATATTCCCCACAGTTTACTGTGGTGTGTGGAATGGAGATTGTGACTTTTTATCGTGAGGTAGAGGCTGAATTTTAAATACTGTATTATGAAATATATGCTGCAAAAGGAGACCCCTCATCAACAGATTAGCCCTAACTGAATTGTGCCCATTTTGCACTTAATTATGATGCTTTCTGTTACTATTCGTATGGCGGCCAGACTCACACTCTTCAGTTACTCATGCCCTTTCAGTAGGTAAGTGTGCTTTTTTTTCCTTAGCGAGTTTACGTTACATACTATACGTCAATACTCACTGCTGTTCCTCAGGGGGTAAAGTGACTGTGGTACAGACGACTAGGTTTTGATTCCCGGTGGGGTCAGAATTTTACCACTAGGTTGCCACACCAGCTCTGAGGCCCACCAGCCTTCATATCCACGGCGTCCAGATCCGCTCTGAGTCCCATCTAGCCTCCCACCCAGTGTTTAGATCCGCTCCGGTGTCCACCAGAATCTTATCCACAATGTTAAGGTCCGCTTAGAAGTCCACCTAGCCTCCTGCCTACACGGGTTAGACCCGCCCTGAGGCACACCCAGTCGTATCCAGACCGTCCAGGCCCGCGTTGGGGCCTACACAGTCTCTTATCCACACTGGTGATACCTGCTGTATGGCCCACCAAGCCTCCTATCCACTTTGCCAAGACTCGTTCTGAGGCCCATCCGGTCTCCCACGGGGAGGTAAGGCAGTCAGATCATGAATTTCTGCTCCATCTGTTGTTATGGATACGTAGAGCTTTACAACCTAAATCCCGTCTGCATGTTTGTAGCAAAAGAAAGCTTTTTTATCACGTGGAGCCTCTCGTTATGGATCCATTCTTGTGCACACCCGGCAGCACTCTTGGTTGAACCACTGAAGCAGTATCTTTTGGGCGAATGAGAAACAGTTCCTCCTTAGCGCTAAGCTAACCTGCTGGGTTCAGTGTTGGCTTTTTGTGAAGTCCGTACTAATTGCTTTCCTTTAGCACTAGAGAGGCAGCATGCGGGCGTAATTACAGTTGTCTTTGGTGCTTCACTGAAGCGACAGGGTACACTGCATAACGTGCATCTGTTGGTACATAATTGTATTTAAAGCCAGTTCCCTGCCTTTCCTGAAAACACTAAATGCTATATCATAAATTGTAGAGTGTTTTCTGGGTTGTGACATTTCGTAGTGTGCTGGAACTTTACTAACGCATCGAAAGAACATGTTGTTTCCATCGTCAAGTGACAAGTAACTTTCATAGTTAAGGTTAGTCCTACGTCAGTAGGTGTCGAATCCGAGGAACCATAACCTTAGTTTCTTCAGAATAGTTTGTTCGCCAGTAGTTCTCCATTTTTTTATTTATGGTACGCCTGTCTTGGATGATCCTGTAACGAACTATTTTTTGTTTTGTTGCGGGTATGTGAAGATGCCATGTTGCTGTTGACTGTGCTGTTCAAAAGTCAAGGTAACCACACAACGTGCTGCTCTTTAGTCCGTTATTTCCTACGGAGAACGTGGATTAGTTCGAAGATTTCTTTCATTAATGTTAGTTTCGGTGCGTTGACAGTCCTGAAACATCTGAAATACGTATATTCTTGTGTGATAAATTTGTCGCTGCTTTTAGTTAAGTATCTGTCCTGAGAGACGTATGGAAGGGTAGAGGTATAACTCCAGACATTCTTGTCATATTTATAGGTAAGTTGCCAGCTTCACTCCCAAGTCGCATTCCCCCGGTAAAAAGCACCCAGTTAATCTTGTGGAATTTATCGACAATTGGTATGTACTGGGGACTTTTAAAACACCCAGCGTGAAATTTCATGAACATCTGTTCAGAGTTAGAGTCGTCGCATGTGGACTGGTAGACAGACCAGCAGACGTGGCAAAGCTGCTGGACAGTTTCTTGCTTCTTTTCGTTGCGAATGCTCAAAAAGGTTACTGGGTATCCGGTCATTCGGTCAGTAGCCATTTACTGTGAACTTGTAAGAGACCAGAAAGATGTAGGCCTAACTATGGAACAAGAGACGTGCATTTCATTCCACAGGGCCTCTTGTCGGTTGCCAAACAGAACTGACTCCATTGTGCCATCAGTCCTACCTTTCCTTATACAAAATTTGGAAAGAAGCTATTGTTGGTTGGCGAGAAATGAAGGGAGGCTGGAGTGGCATTCGGCCAGATGCCATTAAAGAGGGAGAAGAGCAATTTCTATCGTAAGGGGTGTTTGAGCCCTTATCGAAGGGTAATGAAGTCATCCCTCTGCATTGCTGAATCCAGACGCCTCTTTTGTATTTCTGCACGCGGTTAAAACCAAATATCCTTGTGCTTCTGTTAGGACGCTAAATCATCTGTTAGCGTCATATGTTTAGTGCAACGATCAATGTGAATAATGTAGCTTGGGGGAAAGCGTCGTGATCTGTTTAGGTTAACGTCGATTATTTTGCTCGCCTGTGCTACAGGTATATAGGCCACTGCCCGACAGAGTTACTGACCTTGAAATATCATGCAATATGGGGAATAGTAACTTTTTTTTTCAGAAAATTGTACGATACGCTTACTACTCTGTTTTGGCAAAGGGCAGTGTTTTTAACGCTGAGTTAGGTGTACATATAGTAACCACTGTGCTTGAAGGGGTAAAATAGGGGACAGTGGTTTTTCATACTGTGATTCATCACAACCGGTTCATCCAGTGATTCGTTACCTGTGTCTCTAAAGACACAGGTAACTTCATCTGCTTTGGAAGCGTTTGGGTAGTATGGCATCCGGTTGTCTATGCACAACCACTGGTTTGTGTGGAACGTGATCCGTGTTGCGAGGGACACCCCCGTACATTGACTACACGTTGCAGGTGAAGCACTGCCAGTTACAGTTACAGCGGTATGTGGTTTAGATTATCAGACACGGACACTCCGGGAACTGATAGCAAGTTGAGCTGTTGAACCCCAGAAGACTTGGAACAGTTGTGTGCTGTACAGCCGGGATTTCATCTCTCCAGGAGGGAAAGTTGCGGTATTTGATGTCCTTAGGGCGCTGTATTTGAAGATTAAAGTATTCTATTATATAACAACGTAACAAATGGGAGATAGGGAAGTTTTGAAGGAACGTGCTACTTCCATCTTCAGGGTCCAAGTAGCCAGAGAGACTCTTCTTGGACTACTTATGCACTATCGACGCGACGTCATTTTCCACACGACTTAAATTTTGCATGTCTAAACCAGCCGCCTGTCTGCTGTACATTATGCATTCTTTGCCAGTGGGACGTAACTTACCACTAATTTCCATCACGTGCAGATTGTGCAATATGAGAAATTTGCCTCTGTGACATGTGAACGTAAGAATATTGAGGGGATTGTTTGCAGGGGGAATTCTCTTTTATGTTTACGTCTTAATTCTACAAATTGTAAAATAATAAAAGAGAACTGTCTTTGTTTTGTGAGATTTTATCTACTGTGACGACGCATGCAGCATGATTCTGTGAACATCTAACGTAGTGAACGGCGTCACATCCCTGAAGACAGTAACCGCCATGTTTGTTGTTTCGTTTGAAATTATGGGGTGTTGTAAGTAACCTGAGGTTTAAGATTCCATGGAGGTGACTCTGTACGTTGCTGTGTCCTGAGTTATGACATCGTGTTGTTGGTTACTTAACATTTCAAAGGAACCTACTCTCTCCACCTGATTTGGAGGTGGCTGCAGCAGATTTACCTGGTACTTTGGCAACCATTATCACAAAACTTCGCAATTACTAATACCTTGACAGATATCTGCGTACACAGTGTATCTGTAATTTTGAAGCTGTATGGCCTAACATTTGTTCATTTTCGTTTATTTTCATGTGGTCTCTCGTATATAGAGAAGATTTGTAGGGAAAAGCTTGTGTTTGTTACGCGCCGAATTTTCGAAGTGGTACCAGGAATTTGGTACCAGCAAATGCATTATCAACACCTGAGCGAAGATTTTGTTGTTGTGGAAACTTCAGGGTCAACAGTTCCATGGCATGAGTTCCGCTTCGGAGATTCCCAGACCGCAGAAAAAAATACGCAAGTAGGTGTACTTTTTTTGCAACGTTATATGGGCATCCAGGAAGCGTAGCTTGTGACTTTCCCTAACGAACCGTATCGTTACCAAATGTGATACGTTGCTGTTGTCGGAGAATGAGATCCGAGTTTATGCAAGCCTTGTGAAGTAAGGCTGTGTCTACTGCGCGCGTCCTGTGATTCAGTCGCACGTGTCCGTGTGTTTCAGAAAGCTTGAATTATGTTCTAACATTCAGAACATAAATTGATCTCTCTGGCTATTCCTAGGCCTTCCAAGATTTTCTTGTCTTTGCAAGCATTTATGCATGCCATTATATGGATTCTGCCTTCATCAATCCTAAAATCATATTGTTAGTATTTGCCTGCTTTTATTTCTTTACTATTTTTTTTTGTTTGTTTACAGTCTCTTCGCGTATTCATTTTATGATGTGTCTCTTACAATTTGCTTAAATATTCAGTTGTGCAACCGCTTGCCTTCAAACCGGTATGAAGGGCGTGAAGTGTGAGCATACAGGCAGTTTTACGATGTGTTATGAATAGCACCAGAAATGACGATTATGCGCGTGTGAGCTGGCAACGAAATTCCCATAGTACTTGTTCTGCATAGAATCAATACATTTTGTTTGGTGATACAACTAAGCAGCTTAACTAGTCGCGAGAAGTTAACGCCATTCAGTACAGCCTTGCTTGATTTATTTGCTTAGTCAAGTAACTGCTTCTCGTGGAACTACGAGAATGTCCGTCACCGAAGTCACATAATTTTACCATTGTGTTTCTTCGTTATTCTACAGACTATAAATTGGCATCATGTTATTGACCATTGCCGACATCCAGGTTGTATTTCAATATTCAGCGCCCCCATTACAAAGACCAGTCGGTTAATACCTTTTGGTTCAGTAATAAGCACGCTTTATGGGCGAAATGCAGAGTGTTATACATAATTAGCACTGCTTTTCGTGACTAAGACTAGGTCCCTTCTCGCATAAAATTGTTTCGCACTTGCAGTACTCTGAGTATCAGGGTCTTTGCCATTGCCACTCCCCCGACCTTCGCGATTACACAGACTGCACTGTAGCTTTAGTTACGTAGCCCATATGATGCTACACCTTGAATTATTTACAGTTCTGCAAACAGATTTCAACTCACAGCTGATTAGCCCCGTTTTAGAGTAATGAAAGCTAATCTACTAAGTTGTTTGCTTAGATTTCAACGAACTTTTCGTTCTGGTTCCGCAGAGAGAGACAGAGAGCGCTATTCCACCACAAACCCTCTTCAAAGTTTCACCGCGTTAAAATAACTTCTTATTCAAACACGGAACGAACCAGTGTTTGCTTCAGCTTATTGGCTAGAGATTCCTTTGTGTTTGACCTCTACACAGTGCTTGGCCTACCTAAGCTCATAGCGATTTCCCCGCTACCGAGCAAGCTCTTTGTTGAAAATCCTAACCAGAATCTTGCCGTTTTTTAAATATCAGTGAAGCGCTTTTTGGCGAGGGTTCTGTTCTTGATGTTATGTCTTGCATTATCTCAGATGTATATCAATATTTTAGAGGAAACTTTTGTCTACCATGAGGTTACACTGAAACGTTAGTATGTGTTTTTACACTACACGGCGTCATATCAAACCTGACAGTTGCGTGGTGTTTGCAAGAATTGTGTATTTGTGTAGACACATTTTGCATTTGGCATGGTGAAGTTGCCTCGCGTTTAAGTCATTAGAAACAGTGTAGCATTAAGCTACTTTAAATGTGAAAGGGAAATTGTTGAAAACAAAGTACAGTTGAACGCTGTTATAACGACCTCGTTTTGTGCGACGCCTCATCTATAGCGCTGAACATTCTGTGGTACAAACTAATTCCCCGTAAGCCACTTTTTTGCCTTAATACGACGTATGTAAGTTCATCGTACCTCGGATATAACGACATTGCCATTCATCCTTTCCATTGCCATTTCCCAACAAGTAGGCTGTCTTGAGTATTCAATCCTTGTCCTTGAGAAAACAAACCCTCTACTTTTTCAGGTAGCTGTATAAATTCCAGGCCTGTAAAATGTCAACAGTAACGGTCATTCACGATTTCAAGCTTCCGCCGCGATGTAAATGAGGTCTTCGCTCTTCTGGGATGTTGTACATCGTAGATTGATAGTTACCGACGTTTATTTGACTACTCGACTCTTGAAGATGAGACAGATAGGTTGTCCCGAAACGTCGGTAACGATCTATACTACGTAACATCCCAGGAGAGCAAATATTCCACTTTGTGTATAAAGTTTCCCTGTTGTCTTCTAATCCTTCAGCAAATAGGAGACTGCTAGAGTGACAATATGATTACAGTGTCGAACAAAATGAAGGTTTTGAGCGTCAAAGGAAAATTTAAAGTGATACGAGATATAGAAAATGGGAAACACAAAACCAACGTGTATAGGGAATTTGTTCTCGCAAGTTCTGTAAAACGCAGAATCAAAATTATTAGTGCGTTTGAATGGAACGGATTGGGCATTGAAAATGTGATCATAGTCCTACAAAACTACGGCACTGTGTCAGTTGCGTCGGATATGTAGCATATAATACGGTACAATGATGGTCATGAATTACGAGTAAGCATCAGTTTAGAATAGTCCGGTCACGGCCTACTGAAACATACTAACTCTCCATCCGATTGAAGACATGGAGGGTGGTTTGGGTTGAGTTTCGTACTTGATTATAAAAATAATGAAATGGAGACTACGAGAACATCTTGTGCGTATTGCTTATTCCTTCTTTTCCCTTTCCCTCCCCTTCTCCTCCCCACTTCACTAAGGATAATGCCTCGAGGGACCCGTTTCAAGACACGACTGGTCACACCATTTTTCTTTTGTCTTCTTTTTATTTTGTCTATAATAAAACGCTTCCATATTTTGTAAAGTATTTCTGAACTGTAATCTGCACTTCCCCATGTCATTTGTAATATTTCTTGCTTTCAATTACCCCGTAATCACCACTGTGTAAACTATCGCTTGAGGCGCTCACAAGTAGTCTAAAGAATTTTATTCGTTGACCTTGACGTAATTACTTGTTCTGCTTTCTTGATGTTCTTTTGTGGACTGCAGTTCTGCAAAAGTAACAAGATACTTCTTACTAAAGACTTTAGTCTTGTTTCTTCTCAAACATAACCACATAACTTCAACTTTCTATTTTATTTTTACTTTTAAACGCACAAAACGCTGTAGTTTCAAGTTGAAAATAATTTGGTATATAGCGTGGGAGATATTTCGTTTTGCACAGTGTCTAGAGTGGCTATTGAGACAACTTGAGCACTATGATGTTTCTTCAACGAAAATGTCGCCGTGGACTGAAGCTAAACCGCTGTCCTCTATATAGTATCAAAGCTAATAATGCATATAGCTACGTCTCCGCTGTTTTTTCTGTCTTCATGGCATGTCAATTCAGCGCAGGGCGAATTCATGTTACCGTTTTTACTGAATCGTGTCTCATTACTGGACAAGCCTTTAGAAGTTTCTTAAAAGAGACATTTAAAATAGTTTTACCTGTATCAGCTCCAGTGGCCTGACTACATCTAGTTGTTTTGCGAGAAAAACACGAAGCCTGAATGTGACTGATGTAATTTTATCGGCGATGGGCAGATGCAGACAAAGTGCCACCTCAGATGACCATGTCCTTGCAATGGCTGACAACATTCCATGCAGCCAGCAGCCGGAACAAAGTGCAATGTTCACTGTGCATCGATAGGCTAGCTACATCGTACGTTTTTCTGTTGTACTGTACACCGTAGCTGATGTGAGAGAGTTGTGAAGTTGCTAACGTAATAGAGTTTGCTTCTTAAACATAAAAACGTCGCTTAGTATTGTGCTTAAGATATACGTGGCACTGATTGGCCATCAGCAGTACGCCACCCTATGGTTTTATGAGGAACTGCCAGCGTTTCCATGGACAGGGCAGCCGGTTCCTTCAAAAGTTTAGTAACTATCTGTGATACTACAGGTGTCATAACATGATTCCCTGGGAAGACAAATCTCTTCACACTGGATACAGATGTATCATCTGATAACACATTCCTTTCTGGTCTGGGTTTATGCGGTGTTTCAGAAATAGGAAAGAAGGGTGTACAGCCGTCTCTCAGCATTTAGGAATAATCATTTTAGGCGAGTTCACAGAATTGCGGAAAGCGACTATTAGCTTCGTCATGTCTGTCAGTGCGTCCGCCTATCCGCATGGAACAACTCGGCTCCCACTGGACGGATTTTCATGAAATGCGATATTTGAGAATATTTCGAAAATCTGTCGAGAAAATTCAAGTTTCGTTAAAATCGGACAAGAATAAAAGGCACTTCACATGAAAACCATATCTCGCTCAGTTCTTCTTAGTATGAAAAATGTTTCAGATGAAAGTTGTAGGGACAATCGAAACACACATTTTATGTTCAATAATTTTTTTCTAAATTCGTGCCATTTATGAGATAATGTGGAAATACTGTAGAGCGGGGCAGGCCACAGAAAAATAGTGGTGCATGCGTATTGCATGCTGGATATCTAAGTCTAACAATACACACACAGGTTCTGTTGTACTTGTTGCTTTTCCACTACAACAATGGTTGCACGAGGGCGCCTTAATGTTATGTTTACTTACATTGCATATCTCTTTGTCATTAAAACAAAATAATAACAGCATTGCATCGGAAATACAGTACCAAACCTAGCTTGGCATTAGTTAAGGACTCCATACACTCTGGGTTAAACTGTGCAGTTTAACCGCGTAGAAAAACTGCACGAAAAACTGAACTGAATGTTCTTTGGGACAGCACAGGTTTCCCATCAGGCTTGTCAGTTTTTTTTGTCAGTTCTGTGTATCTTTTTGTGCGTGTGACTGTGGTGGATAAAAACAAGGTTGTCGTTTGCTGTTAGCTAGCCACATCGGCCATAATGCTATCCGAAAAGAAGAAAATAAAGCATAAAATGTGGAGTAAGAAGTGTTATTTGAAAAGGAATATATCAAGCGATGCTCATCAGCTGAATGGATTGCTAGAAACGGACGTGCCTTGAAATGATGCCATCGTGGTGTCGACAGGTAAACTGAGGAAACTATGGGATTCACTGAGTGAACTGCGCAGTTCTGTGTGTGAAAGACGACTGGAAAGAACAGTTCTGAGGCCTGCGCTATTGCCTGTCAAAACTGCACAATTTACTCAATTTTTCCATCAGGTGTGACGTCACACAGTAAAATCGCTCAGTTTAACTGAGAGCGTATAGGACGTTTTATGGTGATATCAACGTTCCCTCATTTACCTTATCAGTAATATAAAGGTGGACCTTCAAATTATAGAGTAAACTGATCGCTTAATGGCCTGAAATGCACTGAGCTCCTAAGGTATGTCTGAAGGGTATGGAGAAAATCAAGGAATCGGACTCCAGGCTTCATTTCAAAGAGCGACTTTCGGGACACAGAACTAGGTTAATGGCTGACACTTACCCTGCTGATTGTCAGATTCACCCCATGAACACTAAACTGAATGTAAGCTATATTGAAAAACGTACCTAGTATCGTACAAAAACTCTCCGTCCCTATTACAAAGACCAACCTTTTTTTTTTGTGGTTGACGGTGTGACGTAATCACAGTTCTTTTTGTGAGATTTTTACGAAACGCGTAAATATACTGTGTAGACAAACTGGTTTGTTTGAGTGTTCATAGAGTGCTGCCACTGTGCCACTGTATGTGTAGTGCTCAGTTAATTTAGTGCGATCTAAATGGTACATAAAATGAAGATGTACCTGACAGCAAACACGCATTATCTGAATTGCAAAAATGGTCCTTAGAATTTTGTTTAGGAAGATAATCCTTTTATTATGAAAATTATGTTGAATACATTAGTACATTGTGTGGACAAGTGTGCAGATTTTGGTTGTTAAACTGGTGGTACTATCAGTAACCACTGTGTTTTAAATGGTTAAGTTGCTGGGACAGGTGCTGTTAATTTTTAATGATCTCTAGGCCAGTAGTGTCTTTCTTCGAATTTTCACATGGGTACTACACCTTGTGGTAGGCTGTAGAGGCAGTTCGGTGCGTAAATTATTCCACTTCTCTTGTACACAGTTACGTTATTATGTAATGTAGTTTCAGGGCAATCTTTCTGTCTTATAATAAAGACGGCACGTCTTATCGCTTATCTCTCGTAAAAAGTAGAAAAAAAGGAGCCATTTTAAGGATCTCTACGGCATCGTTAAATTTCTTTTTATGGTGTTCTTTAGACCAGCTGTACGCTACCTAAAGCCTGCATGTAATTCTACTGTGTGTCCCAGTAACTTTCGTGCTTCGTGTTTTGCAGGTTGATTGATTAAGACTTGCATTATTTAAGGTCACTATTCTACACACATAAATCACGCTTGAAAGTTGTTCCTGTGTTTTACAAAGTAAAATACCACGAAGACATACAGGGAGTGGTAGTATCGCTCCACCTTTCTTTATCTCAGCCCTAGGTGGATGTGAGTAGTCAGCTTGCCTCTCCGACCAATTCATCCTCGAGAGATGAGCCTGCGGTACCAAATTGTGTAGGAGGATGGGTGAGGCACAGGGTCGGTCTGGGCACTGTTGACAAGAGGGAGAAACATGCTTTCCGCTGACAATCGGAAGTACTTTTTCTAGGTCATTCAGCTCGTAGCCTAATTGCCATGCTGAATGAACTGTTCCGTCACCCACATTCTCGGCGTTTTTGTTCTAATGATAATTATGATATATTAATTCTAATAAACCATTTTGCTTCTTTCGCAAACTATAATTTCATAACCATCTTTTTGTTTTGATATGGAAGACACACAAAAATAAAATTTACTTCAATTTGTTTGTTTTGCAAATTATTTGAGAAGTACATATTTAGTTGTGTAGACAATGGGAGAAAGAGCAGTGCGCCAAGTTGATAGGTTATGGGCTTACCTGATGAGTGTGTTCTGAAATGTAATGCAAATACATAAACGGTTTATTCATGTCTGCTGTTTCGGTGTCAAGAGGATTTTATTCATCAACCATGATGATGGAGACAGCAGACTTCACTGACGTCAGCACCTACACGGCGTCACATAACGGAAAGCAGTACTCGACGTAGGCAAGACCATGTGAATTTCAAATCTCGCGTACGGATGAAAAGCTGAACTATCTTAAATTTTTTGACGTGGCGTGAGATTTATTTGACGGACGTAAAAAAAAGGTTTTATTCTGGACCCAAAGGGAGGGGAGTCAAAGTGTCTGTTAATAGATTTTAAATGCTCCAGCATGCCTGTCTCGTGTGTTTTTATGTGCATGCGTAACTTCAGCCACAGACATGTCTGCACCACAAGACACTGTAACGCTACCATCAGCCGGTTAAAAGGCAGTAAAACTTTTTTATGTGGCATCAGGCATTGGGATTACATCGACTCTTTGCATTAAACCGTTCAGAGAATGACAGTGAAATAAGTTTGATAAAATACAGTTTCAGGGCGCAACAATGTGGCACACTTTATTGTTTCCGTCTGCGTATGTAGGCAATGAAGTCTTATTGGACTACCATTAATTTAGGGATAATAAGATGTTTCGAAACGTCGTGAACTATTTGCCAGTCGACATGGCGGCGTGTTCTAGAAGACTTGCATCCGAACCCAAGACGGACTGTGGAAGTGCAACAAGTACCTATACAGAGGAAACAACAAATTTATGTAAAGTTTTTGTTGGTATTCATGTAGGGAAAACTGCCATTTGAGGGGGTGAGTCGTTTACTGGAAATGTATCAGAGAATTTAGAGTGAAGGTATATATTAGATTCTTCTGGCTTAAATTGTTGAGTGTGAGCTTCTATGAACAGCTCAGTCTTCTACGTGGAGTTTCTACTGTAGAGGTTGCAGAGGTTCGGATTTTATGGAAAGATGAGCATTGGGTAAGAATTTGAAAGGAGACAGTTGTGGTTTACTTCCACATATTGTCGCTACAGTTGCCTGGAGGACCTTTGCAAAATATAGAGAACATCCATTAGTGTAGTCGCTGTCATTGCCGTGTATTGAAGCCAGGACATTCTCACGATGCATCGGTAAGATCGAGATAAATTGGGGGTAGAGACGTACGTTTTGTTTACTCATGATCATGTTAAGCCTTCTGAAGTGGTCAATGACCATGTCGTGACATCATTGCTGTATTTTCCCCTTGATGCGTGACCTTCCTATATTGGGTACTGCACGACAACTGCCAGCATCTGCCAACAGATCATTACAGGGACATGCCCTAGGGGCTGCAATACCTGTAGCCTTGTTTCCCATGACCTAAGCTACTTGTACCAGTATATCTGTGCCTTCAGAGAAGTTCCTAATAATTCGTCCAGATCTCACCTTGCATGAACAGAAACTGAAATCTTCGATTTAATGTTGCAGCTGCAAACGACTGTGAAACCTTCAGTAACACTTGTGGTCCATTATCGACGAAATAAACAAAGCGTTCTACTAACTGCTCCATGATTGTCCGCCTGTCCATTTGTAACATTTCGAGTTTTGGAACGTGTTTTCGTTAAGATGGAATGGACTATACTCCGTTAGTTACATATCGCAAAACTGGAGAGGAAGTGGAGCTGTCAAATACTTGAAATTAATAGTTAAAAGTTTGTTCAAAAGTTGTCGGAAACCATTGCTTTTTATCTTAATATGTGACGTAGGAAAAGCGCGGGACGCTATTCAATTCTACCGGCAGCCATTTATATGACGGGCAGGTCTGTTTGTCATCAGATTTGTAGATAACATTTCACTGAATTATTTAGAACATTCGATATTTTTCATTTGAATTACAATCCAGAACATTGTATTCCGTGCATCTTAATATCTGAGGGGCTCCAGTTGGGGATACATGTGGAGTTACTTTATGGCGACGTTTCCGACACTTGGCAGGTGTTGGCACTGTGTTACCGTTGACAAACACTGTATTCAATGGAACAGGTGGCTTCTTTGTTGTGCGCAATGCTTGCTGACGACACAAAGTTTTCCCAGTTGTAAAGTGGTGGGAGAAATTCTAGAACAAGGGCCTTGTAAAGAAAAGTTTCTCTGAAAACCAAAGCTGTCGTTGTGAGTACTGTTCCTCTTCCTAGTTTTATCGGAACGGCCTTTTCAAGTTCATGTTTTTTACATCAGCAACTCCACTTTATCGAAAAAAATCCTTTTGCACATGAGGTGAGATGCCTAACTTTTATTATCTCCGACTTGACACTCTGATTGTTTTATTATACCCTCATGTGGTCTAGAATGACTAGTTTTAATTTTAGCGCCTTAGAATAAAATGCCATAATTATATAGAATTTTTGTAGTTTTTTAGGCGCGTTCGCAAAATTTAAAAAAACACCTGTTAGCTCCGACATGTCTGTCGGTCGTGGGAACAAGAGAGTGGAGAAGACTACATAACGAGGAGCTTTATGATCTGTACTCACCAAATATTTGGGTAATCAATTCAAGAACAGTGAGATGGGCTGGGCATGTAGCACATAGGTAGAGATGCATACAGGAGTTTGGTGGGAGACCTGAGAGAATGAGACCACTTGGGAGATCCAAGCGTAAATGGGAGGATATTATTAAAATGGATCTTCAGGACGTGGGATGGAGGGCACGGACTGACCTGGCTCAGGATAGGCACAAGTGGCGGGCACTTGTGAAAGCGGTCATTAACTTTCCGGTTCCATAAAATGCGGGGAATTTCTTGACTAGCTTTTCAAGAAAGACTCTGCTTCATGGAGTTAGTTAGTTAGTTAGTTAGTTAGTTAGTTATG
>Ga0136643_10001389_pt1 | contig 29411 bp, 17 predicted proteins | sample TergutLab28metaG_FD_96883 | JGI IMG/M metagenome (GOLD analysis project Ga0136643, IMG submission 96883) | Labiotermes labralis P1 segment gut microbial communities from Petit-Saut dam, French Guiana - Lab288 P1 (version 3) (version 3) | ecosystem: Host-associated > Arthropoda: Insects >... | reverse complement strand
TGTATGCCCTCAAGAAATGGTCAAAAAAAACAATAACCAACCCAAATGTGTAAAGTACTTTTTTACACATAATCTTTTTAAAATTTTTTATTGAGAAAGGGGGGGGGGGGGGGTTTATGGGATGTTTCTACACTTATGAACCAATGTCACTGTGTACAAACAAACAAAGGGCAGGTATTCAGCACTGCAATACTGTAATGTCCTGTGCTACCAACGCAACTGTTAAGGCTACAAAAACAAACATCCTCTCTTGGAAAGCAACATAAAATCAAACCCTTTAAGGCAGAATGCAGTATTGTAGGGCAGAATAGTAGAAAACCAGCAAATGCCGGAGTGGTCAAGAGATGTCCACACTATTCCAGATGAAAAATTTTATATTACCAACAATCAAACTGTTATATAAAGCACAACTATCTCTTTCAGTGCATCTACTTCTAGTTAAGCTGAACTATTAATGCACATTTCTGTATCCATTAGATGATAATGTGCAGCACCTTAACCCATGAAGGCAGCACAGTACATCTGCTTGGTCCAGCAAGTTTGGAAAATTCTATTAGAAGAGACGAGCACGCCGCTTGATGTCATTCTGTCTCCACTGTGGCAAGCGATAGAACTCAACCCGGTTGAACTGGAACACTGCCTCAAACTCCGCATCGGACAGGTGACGCTGCAAGTACAGTCACAGGTTACAATCTGAGGTGCATACATTCTCTAAGTTAGTCAGGAAGAAGAAATAAAAGGCTCACAATTACAAACAGAAAGAAAGAGTGCTAGTTTCAAGCCTCATATGAATAATATTCCTGAATGATCACAACATGCAAGATTATTGGTCAAAAAATAAGTTTACATAGTATAAAAGATCATAACTAAAACACCTATATTAATTACGATTATTTCAAGGTAATGTAAAATCACTGTTGGCAACAAGACACACTGATGCAGCTGCCATCTACAATACATTGGTTGCATGAGTTTAAGATTTTAAAGTAAGGAACAAAAAATATATGCACTGTAAACTTCTTTCTGACCGATGCCCAAATTTTCAATAAATATGTACCAGTTTCAAAAAATTCTGGGACAACAGTGGTATCTAAAGCCTAAGGTCATGGTGATGCCCTCAGAAATAGGCATCTTCAAAATGCTGTCCTTTAGCAGCTACATATATATAGTAGCTTCAAAAAGCTCCTGGAATTTGCTGGTGTAGTTTACAGGAATTGCTACTGTCAATCAAGTAACATACACTGACATCCTTTGTTGCCCTAGGGATGTGGTCAGAAGGAAACACTCTGAAAAATGGAGAACCCACAGTTTACAATGCTCCAGCACGCCGTTCAGTTTTGGTCAATGATTTCTTAGCAAATAATAATGTGACAACACTGGAGCATCCCCCATACCCTCCTTATCTGGTTCCAACTCATTTTTAGCTTTTCCCTTGACTGAAATCAGCATTGAAGTGACGGCACTTTTGTGATGCTACTGACATTAAGAATGCGATGGACAGCTGAAAAGTCCTTCATAAAATGGCTTCCAGGAATGTTTCCAAAATCTTTACAGCATTGGCAGAAGTGTACAGTTGCACAAGGAGACTACTTTGAAGGAACTGTAGCTTAAATGGTTGTAGTGTTTTGTATTTTTCAGAAATAAAGTTATTCTGGGAACATTTTGAAACTATCACGTATTTCATACACTTCCAAAATATTTCTGGAAGCCATTATGTGTGACCTGTAACACAATCTTCGATGCTATTTTACTGCAAACTTAAAAGACCTTCGTAAGCCTGGCTTGAACCATGAAAGAGTTAAGATCACACATAATGGGAATGTCAGAGTGTGATGGGCAAGAACTACTACAGAACCATGCTTGGTAAGATGCTGCTGCAGAAGTAGCTGTAAATGTTCAGTTTATGCACGAGAGCCCAGGTCTCATACATGGTACAGAATATCTCCCAGCTGACATGAGCACTATCAGGAATACCAGTTCAAAACAGCTTCCAACACCACCTTTCCTGTCAAGCAATTCTGTCAGTACTTCAATTCGTTAGTGACTTAAAATATAAGAAAAGTGTCATGAGACATTTCTACCAATGTTTTTACTTGCATTTACAGTTAACACGTTACAGATACAGAGTGGTATACAGGCTTCAAGTGAGAGACATGTTTGTAAACTCAAACAGGAAAAATTACTTTAAAAAAAGGGGAGAGGGGGACATTGTTCCCTTCACCAAAACATCAATATTTTAGAACAAACTGTTTCTTGCATCACATAAGAAGAGGAGGGCAGGGTAGTTTTTACTGATACACCCTATAAAACTACCATACAAATACAATTCTGGGTAGAAATATAGTAACAACAGATAATTAAGAAAAACATCTACCATCACAAATCTCATGACTTACCTCTAGGTTGAGTCTGTCCACATCTGCAGGCAATCTGTAGTTAGTAATAAGCAGCAGGTGATAGGGGTAGATCTTGGCAGGCTCGGTGGACATTGGGCGGGCCATATTGGGCAATGAACGGCGCAAGTGAGGGCTGTATGAGGCAGCATAACGAAGACCTCCCGCGAATGTTGTTGAGACAGGAATATCAGAATTCTAAAGGTTAACAGGAATCTGATTTAGAAACAAACCAAATGACACAGAGGCAAAAGGACTATACTAAATGCAACCTCTGTACTTGAAAATGCAACATAAACAATATTAACACGCAGAACATGTATGTTTTACCATTCACAATCATCGTAAGACAAAAACTTACATTACCAGGCTGATTTTATACCACTCAGATATTCAGAGAAATTACAGAGAGCACAAACGAATAATGAATTATGAAGAAGAGAGAAAAGCTGCCACATGCTGCTCTTAGGAACATAGACTCATTTGTACTATATGAGTTTTTACAATGAAAATCTGCTAATACATATTTTACAATTACCAAACATTTGAACAGGTTTTGATAAAGCATATAAATGGTGAACAAAGTCAAGCCAGAAAAGCTCCAGTTCATTTATGCTTATATGAAATGGAGATATTTGCTGGTCACAGTAGAATTGGTTCTTAAAGTGCAGGGGACTTGAGAGTTATGGAAGCTTTTTTAAAGAGTAATTTGGAAACTAGGAATTCCTCTGGATTTTATTGTGTGCTCCCCTGCAGAAATTTACTTATATTCATTGCATATATGAAAAATAAGCTGCAAGATATAAGGCATAGGCTCACACATAACTAAAACTTCTCAATGCAATTTACCATATGTCAGCACAACAAGAAATGGCTGAACTTAAGCATGTACTACAAATACTGCAGAAGTGTCAATATACTGTTTGGATGCCTGAAATGATAGGTTCCTACAACCCAAATACCAAAGGGCAAGGTGACTCTACCTTAACAGTTTACATTTCAGTTACACAATCATTCATTTAAATGTGGATAGAGTAAAATACAGAAATCAGCAGCTCCAATATGTTCATTTATTATATACACATAAAATATATTCATATAAATGGCCATTTTCCAATATTATGTTCTTCGCAGAAGGCCAACCACATATTTAACTAAAAACAAGGCCTTGGGATTAAGAAGAAGCCAAAACACAGCATTCAAGTCAGAGTAAGAGAAAATATCAAAATACGTGTGGCGTACATTTTGCATTGCTTTTCTTTTTTGCTTTTGAATATGCTATTAGAGGGTTCAGGTAAACTAGTTTGGTTTGAAATTAAATGGTACAGATCCACACATGTCTTCCACAGTGCTGTAGTTGAGGTGTGTCTGCTCTTCAGGGATGCTACACAGTGTAGGCTGGTGGTTAGTCACCAATGTTTTGGGAGAGCCTAACAGTCCTGTCTTCAAGGGTAAGGGAAAAATGCAATTGAGAGGCTGTCCCCTAATGTCAGTAACCATCATCTATACCATGTAATATCCAGAAGAGTGAAGGCCTCAAGGTGGCACCAGTACCACAGGTCATGTACCTGTACGGTTTATGTCACCTCCGGACCACAGTTAAAGTATTTCCCCTCCAAACTGTACTTCCAAAAATTACGGAATTGTATGTGAACAGCAAACTCCCCCATTCCATTTTGAAAGAGTAAACAACAATACCAAAACGGCAAAATACATGCTGAAAGGTTAATGATGATAAAAGAAAACTTCTCAAATTAAAATACCAAAGACACATACAAAACAAACTTCCATACACATGGACACAAATCTCATCTCAATTACCTTAATTTTTTGTGTGTCTTTTGACATTTTTTCATCCCAACTCTTTGCAATAAAATTCTGTAATTTTTTTTGCAACAAAAAATAAAGCACTTGAACAATGATGCATGGAACGAAAGTTACATCTATGATATAACTCTCTCACTGTATATAAGCCATAATAATATTAAATAAAATTCCATTCACTTTAAATCCTCACATTATGAATGCAGAAACTTCAGCCCCAATCTGAGGTAACATACAGAAGTATTTGCAAATCACAATGACTATCATAATGATCTGCCTGTCCTCCCTCAGCTTTATTATGTACAGACCTTGTAACCTTGTCGGTAATTACAAGTACATAACACCCAATAAGAATATCATGACTGTGATGCAGAACATTCTTTCTTTCTGATCTGCTCTAGCACTGACACTCTGCAGTGTTCTGGGGAATTCCCTATTCCACTAATAAATTGTGACTGTGATTGTCACCCTGCTCTAACCAGTAGTCAGTGGCACTACTGCAAGTTTCTCAGTGAGAGAGTTAAGGTTACTGTCATGCTTCCAGTACAAAGTAGCACTACTGCATGATGTCAAAAGAGCTGTCATCTAAGCAGAACAATCAAGTTTATCATGCAACATTTTCAAACTATGCCCACATTGTCATAATGCAAGTGACAAGTCCTGCCATCATTATAATGTAGTTTCAACAAATACTTTCAGTCTGGCTTTTATAACATTAAAAAAATTACTAGGAATAACTACCCCTGTATTATTTTGTAGGCACGGGTTCAAGCCTTTCACCTGTAATGACACACTATTTTTGTCTTGGTATAGTGTTTCTCCCACATTCTGATTCCTGTAGCAGTTTGTCTGATCTGTAAGTTACACCAGTATGTGAATTACATCAACTTTTTTGACATGAATGGCTTGCATAAAATGGTAAAAACATTAGGTTACACAGAAGGTAATAGCCCTTTTTTCAATTTCATATTTTTTTTTAGAATATTGATTCATGTGGGAACTATGGTGGACAAAATTGCCCAGGAACAGGTTTTCCTCAGAGTACTTCAGTTTTACCATCTATTATCACTCCAATGAAGCTCCACACTCATTCCTTCACCTATCATGGACACTATACAATCTTTGCAATTGACAGCATCATGGAACAACACATTTAAAAATGATAATATCCAGTCAACAATCCATAAACAATCAGATTACCACCTTTGTGCGATTGATACAGAACATGCATACAACAGCCTGCAGCCAACCCACAAAGCAATCTAAATGCAGACAGACAAAATGAGAGACACAGAACACACAAACAATTCTACAGGTTGTTAGTAAGACATTCTGCCCCCATCACCAACCCCAATACGAATTAGTGTCACCGAATCAATGTCTTCAGATTCGTACGTACCAATCCCCGTCTGTCCACCTCAGAAATGGATCCAGCTGAAACTAGGAGGGAAAAAGAGGTACATCTCAATCAACCAATAGCCAACTGCCAGTTTCTAAGTTACTAAATGGAAGGAGGTGCTTTGGAGGATATGGGAGAAGATACATGTTATTACACTGGGTCTCACAGAAACACTTTTCCACTGTAGATGGAAAGTCACTCTAACAACCAAACCCCCAAGTCTGTACACCTACAGTCCGGATATTTTGGTAGTGAAAATTTTCATGCCAGAATGTCAGATCACATTAAAAACTATCAAGAAAAATATCTTGTCCCTTGTTAATAGAAGTCAATGCACAAATTACCCTATAATCCATCCAGCTATTACAAAAACTTATGAGTTTCAAATGTAATGTGATTTTTAGTGAGTTAAAATCAATAACAAGAACTGCAGGCCACAAATAACAGCATTACTTTGTAGCCCTTCAATGGTGACTTCTGTGTACTGTACGGTCTTTAATTCCTTATTGGTCGCCAGTCTCTACACACTGTAGTAAACTCCATGAGTGTATTTTAAGACAATATAAATTTCCATCTCCTCTGTCATTGACAGTAGTTGGAAATGAAATCCCTGTGTCAACAAAAAGTTAAGAATTATAAATTCTGTCAAAGTATGAGTAAATAATTTTTAGAACTCTTGAAATACAGGACAGGTGTGTTTGACAGGAGTATTATACTCAGGAAGTAACAGTTACATCAAAATCAATCAAATGATAATTTTTGGAACAGTTTTGTGGAAACCACCATTAGTATACAAGATATACACGGGAACTAGTTTTCACTCAGAATGCATTTTTCCATGGTATGAAAACAAATTCAAAGGTGTTCACCAGCACTGTAAAAAATGCTGTAACACTGTACTTTATGTTGGATGTTCTCCATTGTTTAATATGTAGAACCCAACCACAAACCATGACGAGAGTTATATCTATCCCCATTTTTGAGTGACTGGCTGCTGTCAATACTTATATACGTTTACTGTTTTAACTTGTTATTTTTAAAGATCAGCAAAAACTATCAAGAACTAAGAATGATATTTTGCACATTAAAATGTTATCCTAATCACTGCATCTATCACCAAGCTTTAGAGAATCAATAAACAAATTTATGACCAGAATATCTGGGGGAATGTTCTATATGATACCAATTTGTTACTAACTGAAATGATGATCATACAGGAGGGAAGTGGGGAGTAATGCTACAGGTTACTCTACTCAACAATGATATACATCCCAAAACTAATTAGCAGCAACAACCCTGAAGCAATCTGTACCTAAGACTCAATCACGTGTTAGTTCCAGTACTCGTGTACCAAGGCCATGCAACATGTGCACAGCTGTGGGCAGAGAAGCCAACCAACTATTACATGGTTTTAAAACAAAATTAAGAAAGACGTCCTATCCACGCACCTATTTATTAAAATAATAGAAAATAAACCGCAGAAGTTTTAAACTGAATGTACTAAGCAGACAACCCACTGAATTTTCCTGTCTATTAGCACAAATCTTGTACATATAAAAATAGGAAGATATAAAAATTTGTGTTCATCATTAGTATCATGTTTTTAATCTCGATGAAACTAGGACATGGATATAATTTGTTAGTATCTTTCTTTTGTCATTTTCTCATTCCATCTTTCTTAAAAAAGGAAAACAACTTACAATACTAACAACATCAATAAAACGCACAAAAATTAAATGTAGGAACAACATTTACTCTTGTAATTAGTACTGTTGATCTAGAACTCCCTTTTTCTATTTTGCTGTTATTGTTTTAAAAAAACACAACTTAATTCATAATCCTTTTAAAGCATATTATAACTTATCTGCATTGTACTTTCCAAGACAGCCATTTCTGACCTGAATGTTTCTCCACTATGCTTAACCATTCACCACGTCAAGAACATTAAAATATTCCAGACTAAACCTATACCATGCCTCCAGCATGTTATCCATCCACCACAACCTTGCAAACCACAATCTCCCTCATCAATTATGTGAATATCAAAACTGATGATGAAGATGATGGCAATAGAAACAGCAAAGGACACTGAAGACACACATTTATGTGGTCCAGTAACAGAAGATGAAATAGGTTCAAATGATATTCCGTTTGATGGTTTTTACACCTTGCAGTACATGTTTTTCTGATGCTTCTGAGGAACGTGTTCCATCCCTCTTCAGAATGAGTGACCTTTGTTCTGGAAGGTGCTGAAGTAGTTGGGTTGAAGGAACATGTCAGTCATACAGGTTGGTTGAGAGACTTCTGAATCAGAGCCACAGATGGAGGAAGAGGGAATAGGGCTTTTACTGAGCAGTTATGAGTTCCAAGAAAAGCCCTTTTCAGAGCTGACATTAGGTTGTGTGCAGGTAAATGGATGCAAGTGCCCATATGAACAATGTTTATCACTCACATCCCACAACCTGCACAACTCCCACTGCTGGCCCTGAGAACGGCTGTTACTGGGTCCCTCAACAACCACTGGTTCTATACAAGCCCTACTCCCTTCTCCCATCTGTAGCTCTGATTGGCTTTTAGTTCCTTAACCTTTCTACACAACCAACAAACTCCTCCTCCCAATCACAAGCCACGTCCTGCCAGCTGATGCTGATCATCCGCCATCTCATTTATCTCAACAGCTTCCAGAACTGGTACTGAGATTAGACAATCACCATAAATGACTCAAGAGCATTGCAGTATTTGTCATTCAGACTGCAAGGCGCATCCAAAAGCACTGGCTAGTATGGCTCTTTGGGGAATCAATCCAATGGGCCAAGACAGCTTTTTTTTTTGGATGGGCGACTCTCAGTATACAGCCGAGAGTCTCCAAATCATCCATTAATTTTATAAACACTGCGCAGACATATAAAGACATGAAATATGTAACTAATTCCATGGGGCAGAGTCCTTCCTGGGAAGCTAACAGATCTTCAAGTAGCCAAGAAATTCCCAGCACTTTATGGATCCCAAAGTAAAACATGAACAGGAATGGAATCATGTTGGTTTACTTCTAATGCCCACACCTGCACAAAACAACTCATCTTTTACTGGCCCACAAAATATTCCACCAACAACTCAAAGGCTATAAACATAACACAAAGGGGCATCCTTCAATAGAGCAGCATTGTGTTTCATTCTGCTTCCCTTTGCCAGTTTTGACAGTCAACTGTTTCCTAATATGTACACAACACACAGAAGCCTCAGAGAGAATCATATACACTCAAAACATAATACAAACTTTTCCTTTTTATTAAATATGATGGCTCAACAATCTAATTCTTCACCTTCTAAAACTGATGCACATATTAAAGCCATGAAGCCCAATTACAAGAGCACACCTTTTTATGTGTAATGAATTGTTACCACTGGCTTATTACAGGATACAGTGAAGATTAATACACACCAATCAACTCAGTATTGCCATAAATAACAAGTACTCTTACATATTAATTCTCATTATTCAGTTTTCAAGAAATCAAGAGGTTAAGACAAAACATTATACAGTAGACTGGTATGATTTTCAAGTTATCATCAATGGAATCTACAGTGAGGTACAAGTGTATTGCAGGTTCTCCTTTCAAAGTCTCTCTGCTAACTGAACTGTCTTGCTTTGGGGATGGAGAGCGAACACGGGGACTTCTGAAACATTATGAACTTTAAGTTGATAACACAGTGCGCACACGCATGTTTTCACACCAACATGCATGTGCAACCCCCCCCCCCAGACCCCAACACACGCACACACAAACAAACTCACTGAAGCAGACGCTGTGAATCCAAATTGTGCCTTGCTTTTACTGGGATGTGTGTGTGTGTGTGTGTGTGTGTGTACATGAGTGATTGCATGAATGTTTTTGGCCAGGTACGCAAAAAAGAAAACGAGAAGAAGCATTCAATAAAATCAGGTACAAAGTAAAGTGAAATATGCCTGGACATAGTAGTACAAACATTCATTAAAACTGTTATCAGTAACAAGCAAGCAATTCTGAGTACATGGTTTCATGTCTCATCCTTCCCACAAAAGTGCTATAATCATCAACAATACCTTCCCCTTGGCAAAATGGAAATAATTCTCAGAGCTACATAACTGTCACCAGCCCTTAAAATAGAGATGTCACATGCGACTGTATTCACCACTCTTTACATATCCTCTCCCCCTATGATACAAAGTGAATGTTACTCACTGTCAGATTTGCCACTGCTGAACTCAGTGCTGTGAGTTTTGTCACCAAGGCCACTGAATGAGAAGTCACCCTGAAATGACAGATGTGTCATAATCACAACGGACAGCCTACACAAGTAACTGCAGTGTATATTTTTTTTTTGGGTGCGTGGAAAGCAGGGTTTATGTTAAAAAAATCATTGCAGTATGCACAACCCAGATGAATACCAATATCTTCACACCAATGATGTGTCAGTATTTCTGACTTTAGGCTTTAGTGTCATTTTATAACTATAATGTAATACAGCAGTTGTCAACCTGAAGGCTGCAATGAAGCCTTGCACAAGGTACAGAACTGAAGAAATTACAATAGGCTGCATTTTGTAACATCATGTCTGAAAAAAACATATGTCCACTCACAGTCAAAATAAATAATAGTTCCAGCTACACTTCTTTTATTCAGCATTGTAAGGTGAACTAAAACAGCTGGCTGATTTCTCTTATGAGAATGGATTACTGTTTCAAGAGTCAGTGAACTGTACATTCTAATATTTTGGAACTCTATAGGTTGCACAGTCAGAAAGGTTTGAAACTACTGACCTAACATGTACCTCATGTTTACAGAACATTTCAATGCAACTTGTCTCCAGGGACAATAAAAATAGCACTTGTAATGTGTTATGAGGCTGCTTAAACTTTAAAGTCCTTTATGATGTCTAGTGAATGTGTGTGCTTGGAATCACACTCCAGCTGTCTCACTACACAGCCATAACTTACAGGGCCACTATGAGTCAGTATATGAACTTCATAAAATACAAATTGTTACAATTGGGTCCACGTATCTTGGTTGTGATATCACTTGGGAAACCAAATTTTGTTGATGCATAATATTTGTTGGTTCTCAGTATAGAACTTTGTTCATATCACCTTTCTGGCACCTGGAATTTTGAGGTGGCTCCTACATTTCTGAAAAATCTGTGGGCCTCTGGTTACTAACTACCAATGCGTTTGACATGTAATAACAATACACCACCCTAAGCATAGAACCTAACACAAAACACACAACTGGACCCCTCAATAACAGCCTGTAAGTTAAACTAATTCAGATATCTCAATGAAGTGTCATTTATGGACTTGGCCAACAGAATGTGCATGAATGAACTCATGTCACAGCCAATTTCTGTTATCACAACATGGGTTTAATTTATTCTGGCACATTTGGTATTGTTTCCTCGTAAATATTTCCACCTGTTCTTCTGTACCTTTATATTAATTTGTGACACATGACATTCATTTCTTACCACTATCTCCCACTGAAGACTACAAACCTCTCTTACATACAGAACTCAGCCCTGATCTGCTACAGTGCTGTGCAGTAAAGAATAGCTTCATCTAATGTTTTGTACAGTGGGTACCCTTTCCTTCTACTCTAAGATGGAGAGTGATCAAGATGCTGATATACTGAACATATTTTTTTTTTATCCACACAATGTACTACATCCAAATAAAACATTCTAAGAACTGTACAAATAGAGCTCACTGGTCTTAACAGTTTCTAAAATCCTGCCTTTTAGTACAAAAGCATTTTATTCTTTCTATTTCAAATGTCTTTCTAATAATTATTCTCTCACCCATCAGGCTTTTACACTTTCTTGACGTGACCTACGCTACACAGTCTTGTCATGTAAGATTATCCTGCAGTTTCTGAAACAAATTACTTTTGTATCCAGAATATGGCATACTAAATACACCAATATTTACAAGTAAACAATTCACAAAACAGGAATGTTATGTGGATGTGTAGCTGAAACCTGGGCCTCCACAATGACAAGCCATCAATTAACTACAAAGGATCATGACACTTTCAAACATATTCTAATAGCCGACACACAAAGGTAGAAAAACTCATACAAACTTCTGTTTGAGAAACCCTTATGTGTGGTGAACAATGATCATTGTATGATCATTAGTATGCTTCATTCAGTATGTGACAAGGCTGACTACATTTAATAAAGACTTGCACTGCTATGTGCAGAATATCTCTAACATGTTATAATAATCTATTTACAGTACAAATTAATCATTTGAACCATTGTAATAATATATTTTGCAAGAGAAAATTTCCATGTTTTGTTGAAGTTTACTATATGGAACAAAAAATTTGTTTGCTAGGTAAAATCTTCTGTGAAACCCTGCATGTGAACATCATCAAAAACCAGTATCAAAAGGTTCTAATGATATTTTCAACATGCATAATTACAGGTAACGTGAACGTCCACCAAAACAAACACAAAATTCATGTGAAAAATGTTATCTACTTATTACGATGCTTCCATACTTTATGCACGTGAAAATCAGAACTGTACAGATAACCACATCATGCAAATTTTTAAGTAATTAATCAGTACTTTATAACTGTGCGTTTGGTTAAAAGAACTAATCACTAACAACTTGTTACCAAGTGGGAACATATAATACAAGGTCTACAACTTCATGCCAAAAAAATCTATGATAGCCAAGTATTAATCAGTACAAAGAGACCATAAAAAATTTCTTAATTTAAAGGTCACACAACTTTTAGAGAAGCACAGCAGATCCAGAACTTTGATATGAAGAGAATAAGCCATAAGATATTTAAAGCATCTCAAACTGCAAACAAATTGTTTACTGCAAGCATTTTATATCACGTTACACTGCAGGTTTTTAACATTTATATTCAACAGAATGTAAAAAACTTCTTTCCAAACATCCATGCAGACTCTTGGAAACTATGAACAGAAAGCACAAAGATGGCAGAAACTGTGGGCCACACAGAAGATTCTTCTAACCTTCAGTCTATGACAATTTGATTGTTCATTTTCTTATTCAGATTACAGCCATTTTAGATACAAGATCGCATGTATAAAACCCGGTCTTTAAAAAGAACTAAATCAATCATCAATCAATCTATAAAGTTTGTTTATCGTGATATATTACTTCATTACTGAAAAAAAACTTACTTGTTTAAAGTTGTCATTGGTATTTAGAATGTACAGTTAATTTAACAGTCTCAGAACTAATCTTGTATGGTGGCTGAATAATGCCCAACTAATAACCAGATTTCTGGTTTGTATAACTACAATAATGAATTCTATTCTTAAATCCTACTCAGCAAAGCCTCTTACATCCTCTACACATAATTCAACAGTGTCTACATAAAAGGACAATTGGTATAAGCACACCCCTGTCTATTTACACATTTAACCATCAACAAATGTTTAAATAAAGAAGTTACAGGAAAAGCAAGTCTACCAACATAATTACAACCACCAAACAAAGAGTCAGAAGGACTTACTCCAATGTTGGACACACTGCCACCAGTACTGCTGAACGTATGCGAGCGTGGTGCTAGTCCATAGCCTGGTTTTGGCACGTGGCGCAGGGCGCTAACAACTACAACCAACAACACAAGAACCCCCAACAGAGGGAAATAACACCAGATATGGGATCCCCAGTTACATGCTGCCTACCTTTTGACAGTAAAATTCATCAGCTAAATCAGTGAGCTTAATGTTTTGTGTATGAATGCCAATTGTCTGTTCTGTGACTACCAGTGAAGCAAGAACATTTTGTTTTCTCAGCATACAGAGCCTGCCCAGTTATGATAATAGAAATGAAAAGCATAATTCTGTTATCCTTGTATCCAAATTAATCCCAGCTATAGATGTATAATGGCAGAGCACAATTTTGACCTATCCATCTTTAGATTCAACGCAGCTGATATATCATTATTTTGGCAGCTTTTTCTTGTGATTCACCACAACCAAGCACCAAGGCAGTAGTTAGATACTTTTATTTTTGATTTATGAAATTTCACTGAGTTTTCAGAATAATATCTTCAAAAGCTGGAGGCAGAAAATAATTTATAATACTTTCTTTGGTTCTGCAGGAATCTCCAAGACTTAACTACAACACGTCTGTGTTGGACACTGTCCACTGTATGAGCTACATTCAATACACACAACAGTTTCAAAGCTAAATCTACTCCACATTCTGACAGCTGGTTGTCATTGCAATGAGTGCCTACTTTCTCTTTTTCTTCCATGTCAACTCTAACTTTCGGATTGTCTAACAAGTTACTCAATGCTGCTGTATCCATTACAGAAAGATTAAGATTAACGATGCAGAAAAATGGATAAATAGATAAATAAATAATTGGTAAATCCTACAAACTACCTCACAAGAGTATTGTCCACCATGAATCATACTACACTTCTCCAGTATGGCACTTCTGTCATTTTATAGTTTAAAAATTTCTAACATTTAAACCACACTCAATGAAAGACAACACTAATAGGCTTCATACAACTAACATTAAATACTTCATATCATTGGCTGTATTTTACTGTCACTGGAAGACAATGCTGCAGTACCTGTAAATCAAGTTTGTTATCGGCCACCACCCACGCAGGGGGAAAAATAAGGTAAGTGAGCAAAGAAACAAGGGCATCAGGAGGAAGGAAAAGATGGGCGAATGATACTCACAGCATAGCCCGCTGGGCCACCATTTCGTCCTGTTGAGGGCAAGGTGGAGGACTTGAGTCCATATCCGGGCTTTGGAGCAGCCCGCAGAGATGATACCACTACAAACAAACATTGCACATCAACACAACATTTACTACCAACACCTCATGTTCGCTACATGGGAAACACATGTGGTGGGGACAAAACATCACCTTGCATTGATGTATCCACAGAAAACCACAATGCACAAACAACAGTGCAATACCAAACCTTCATTCTTATAATTGTCAAGATTTTATTGAAAATGTGGAGTTCGCTATGTTACTTTATTTTTTTTTTAGTGAAATAATTCAGAGAAACCCTGTGCCTTCAGAAATATTTTAAATATACTGGAGATATATCAAATTCCCAGCAGTGAAGACATGCATGGAAATTCCTATTCAAAGTTGTACAATTTTTATTTATTACTGTGCAGTTTGCATAGATTAAGTCATTTATAGATATGTAACAGATTTTTATAAAATATCCCCACATTACAATACCCTTCCCTACATTTTAGTTCAAAGAGACTGCAGTATTATGGGCACACCTAGCACTGCATCAGAATTGCACAGCAATCACAGACAGCACATCAACAGCATGGAACTATCACCAAGTCCCAGTTAAATTGCTTGAATTAAGTCTGTTTGAAAAAAAAACAACCAAAACCAATATTAAAAAGGTAAAGGTAAAGGTAAAGCCACACCATGAATGTATATAGGTGGAGGAGAGAGAGATACAGCTCCACTTATTCGTAACCTCTGCACGAGATCAAATATGATGATGATGATGATCTGGTTACAGCTCAAAGTACCATCATCTAACAAAAGTGCTCTTAATGTTACAGAGCAAAATTTTAAAAGCAATTTTATGAACCACATTTTGTAACATTTCTCTCACTCAGAAGATGCTGCTTATGTAATAATGATAAATTTACTTGAAATGCAGATCTTCTCCCACAGCGCCTTCCTTTTTAAATATGTGTGAAGAATCAGCCTATCAATTCAACAATAATAATTTCATAAGAGGAAATGTCAGGCTCTAAAGAATCATAATAAATGTAACCTAAATACAATATATATTTTAAATTTGTGTCACTAGAGGAAATGAAAACTATAAGGGTCAAAACCAGAGCACAACAAAGGATGGAAAATGGTTGAATTTACCTTCAAATGGCATGAGACCTTACACTGTCCACTAATGCCTTTATAAATAAACATGTTGACAACAGAAAGTGTTAAATGAGAAAGAAAAGATTCTTCCACAGTCCCAATAATGCGTTAACTGCAGTTAAAATACTGTTCCTGGTTTCACATGTTACATTATTACACATGCGGTATGTAGGAAGCTGGAAGAGAAATGATTGACAAATTGTCTTTTCACTACTTACAGCCTTACAGCTGAAGGCATTTACAGCATGGATCTACTTAATTCTGAAGGTTGTGAATGTCTGATGATTCATGCACTTTCCAAAAAGTTATAAATGTGAATTTTTTAAAATCATATTGATGAATTAGCCCAATTTATTAAATATCCTGAAAGCTGAAAAGTGCTCCATGTTGCAGGCTTGCTAATGAAGCTACATTTCAAGTACAGATATTTCCCACATAGCGAACAGATAACGTACATGCAGAAATACAATGTGTGTGTGTGCAAACCATGCAGATTGAAATTAAATTCTAATTACTCATGCAAACCTTTCATAATAATTTCATATAATAATAATAATAATACTTAACACACACATCTTACCATCATGCAACATCATACTACTTTTCCATATACGTTAGAAGGTAAACATCTACTACAAAGCGCAAATCAGACAAGAGAGGAACTACACATATCTAAAACAATGACAGGGATAAAAATATTTTACTCAAAGAGATTTTTGTGACAAGGAGATGATATAACTGAAGGAAGACAACTGCAAAACACAAATCTTTGTCTTCCTTGAGGCATTTTCATTTTTTTGTCCATGAAGGTAAGCCAGGTATCAAATGCATATCTGGAATTCTTTCAGTAATTCAGGTCTCTTGCCGCACTAATCATAGTTTTCTCAGTTTCCATCTGCTGTGCAGAAGAATCCGATGAATGATAACTTACTACATGTAAATTGTGGATGAAAATATTGCCACCTCTCAATAACTGCTGAAGATCATACTAATGACAAACTTAATTCAATATGTTTTAACTACAGAAACATGGTGGAAATTTTAACTTTTGCACTCTGCACAGCTGCTGTTTCTTCTGTTCCCTTAAATATCCTGAAGTCCAAGATTATCTAATGACTAAATATGAGGACAAAACAAGGAATGTCCTGCAACTACCCAACAACATTACACAGACTATATGGTTTCTTGCAGTCTAAAGTTAAATTTAGATTCTGGGAAGTTATAATTAACCTTTTGGCGCCAGAATTATTTTTTTAATTTTAGCACATCCTGTATATAAAATGTGAATAATACAGGAACCAAATATATTAGAATTATGAAACAAACTGCATTTTGAAGAGAAAAAAACGGAGAGTTTATAACATGTTTAAAATATTCAGTACCTATATTTGTTGAATAAATATGTAAAATGCAACTTTAGAGGTTAGCGGTGCGGTACGACCACTATAGTTGACATTAGGCATCAAAAGGTTAATTGCACCATACTGGTTACATCTATATCAACTGTATGTATGTATGCTGTCTAAATTTAATACCTAATAAATGGCAATGCATATTAAATCAAAACCAGTTATATAGCTAAAGTTGTACATATAATTCTGAAAATATGCACTAGAATTAATAGTCATGATTTTATTTGGAAATTTTAGTGGCATCAAAACTTACAAATGCTGATTCACAAATTACTTAACTACAATCAAGTAAAATTTAACACTCATGCAACAAATGGCTTGAGAAGAGATTAACCCAAGCCTCTATATCATGCCAACTAACAAAGTCTGTAGAATGTGTCCATCATGCAAAACATAGATGGAATATATAAATCTTAATCTTCTCACCTTGCAGGGCTGCTCTCAATGGCTCTACAAATTCTTAGAGAAAAACACGTGGGTGGCCAATACAAAATGGGAAATTAAACAAAAACATAATTGCACAGCAACTAATTAACTATGATGTAATACCATCTACAGGTTGCAAAACTTTCAGCAAGTAGATTAAACAAAGTCCTGGTCACAGGTAATAATGCAGTACAATTTATGAGTGTATAACAAATTATCATGCAAGGCAGCATACCTTATTTACTGCTAATAAAGACTAGGGCAGCTTAATAATTCTTTTTATACCTTTCAGTTAAACTTTCCCTACCAGACACCTTAAAATCACCCAAAGTCTGTCCACTGCCATTTTGTTATGGTAGTCAGTTTCATTAAAAAAACAATTTTATGCCAATAACAATTCAGCACTTAGGCTATACACGACATACGGTATGATGGCAGAATACAAGCAGGTGCGGCATGGTGTCATGTCCATAATGTTATTTCGACAGAAGTGTGTTTCAGGCTAGTTAGGTGAACAACACAACAGCATACAACTACCAACTGTATGTTTCAGAACTAAAAGTGACAGCAGATAGGCCCACATGCATGCACACTTGTACAGATGTTTGCATGTGTGTGCTCATACACACTTACCTGCTGCCATGTTCTGATATCAGTGTGTCTGGATAATTTTGTGTTAAGCATGCCTACATATTTCTTTTTTAAACTCATGTTTTCCTCTGTACAATGGGTTCAGTACTGTCTAAAATTAAGATGCATTCCTATGGGGTATATTAACAACCATAAGCACTCACACAAAAGTTTGGAATCACGCATACAAACCTAAACCAAGAAAGCAAGTTTTTTTTCATTTAAACCAAGTTGCATACTGCAGCAACAATTCCTTCATAAGATACGAATTCCACCTTTTTCTGCTGCTGTCATTTCCACCAAGAAAATCACTGTGAATTAAATTTTATCAATGTTGAAGAAACATCCTTCGCCATATGTCAGTAACACCAGTCATCTGTTGCACAGTTATATTTATTTTAAACACTGAACTGTGCAAGTATCATGCAGTGCACATTTACTTGTCTGCTGAATTAGTAAGCAACAAGACTGGCCTTCTTTAACACGTGTAAGCCACAATGCTACATCCGGAAAAACATTCTGGTTTGCATGTCAGTTAATGTAGTTAACTGATGCCATTTAAATCAATTATAACAGCCCCCTGGGGAATGGTGTATTCTGTCTTCAACAGCCCTAAATAAGTAGATACATAGGAATCAACTTGAATGCCAAAAGAATCTGAAACATGCTGAAGACCACAACTACAGAATATGTTCAAGACTTAACATTCATCACACACTACTTCTGATTAAATCTCATTTATTCCCAACCTCAATCCCCCTCCTCCCCATAAATATCTGTATCATTATGGCTGTATGTTCACTTCAGTAGGAACATACACAGCCACATTCCAAACTTTAACAGGACTTTATGATTTAAATTCAGCCCTACCAGTTAAAACAACATTAAAAAATACACAGAATGTGTCTTCTAACAGGATTACTTAGTTTCTGTACTCTGTCCACCGCCTAGTATTCTGAACAGGATACAATCCACCAAATTCTAGTCACCATGAATAACTCACGGTATCTACTATCATATTCAATTTGAACTGTTCAGCTAGATGAGAAATGATTAAGAACAGCCCTTTCTATCAGACCCACTTGTGCCAGTACCTTCAAACGATAAAAGGATGCAAAATGATTCAGTTTCCAAAATTTCTTCTGTTCAGAACACCAAACAGTGGACAAAATCCAGAAACCAAGTAATCCTAAGACCTCTGTGGAGATTACTGTCTGACAGATTTAACAATTTTATCACCGATAAACTGGAAACTCAAAGTTGCCTGAACATCACAACCCTGACAAATTTTTCACTTCAGATGTGAATAAAGAGACTTGAAAGTGTGTGCATATACTGTAATTTGTACAGGCAATACTTCATAAAGAAAGTATGTGCAGATTATAGATGAGTGTTGTACTGATAATACTGTGACTTGTACTGGTACCTGTGACCAAGTCTTTCACATTCAATTATTGTATTACAAGTTTTATAGAATGTTTTCATAAACCCTTAAAAAATAGGTTTAAAGCAGAACTACTGTTTTTATCTGTGAAATTAAGTATTATTTAATGGACGAAACACAGAGCATTCACTCGTGTGTAGTGAAACGTGGATTCTTTCGAAAGGGACCATGTAAAATAAATGTAAATCAAGGAAACAAATTTATCTATTGAAGTGAAATGTAATAAATTAATACTGTCACAACAGTAACATATAAAGATGAATTCCCCATTACTATGCTACAAGGCTCGAACCACTCATCAGAGCAGGTTATGAGCATGATGAAAACAATTTCATACAAATTATCTGTGACTGGTTCACTTCACTATTGCTGTCTGTAGAGAAGTAAGTACACTAGGCAACAGCATAGCATAAACAGATGGCTCTACCATGTCTCTTATCATGTGTCAAGTTTCTGGGAGTGTGCAGCAAGTTGGTTCTGTGTGCACAGCCCTGCTCTGCTGGTATGAACTTGAAAGTCACAAGTCTACATGACAACAGAGATAGGAAATCATAAAATAATTCTATTAATTTTCCTAATTCCCAACTGAAACTATTACTTAAAGTGACAGACATTAACTATTCATGTTAAATTTGAATGTATAATCAAGGAATTCAGTGGAAAGCACAACCATACAATTCAGGAAAATTTAAAGGTATATGGAAGAGTTGGTGATATTGACAAAAATGTGGCAAACATATTAAAAGAATGTAAAATCCAAGTTTCACTGTGTCAGTGTAACCGAAGTGTCATCCATACCCATCATGAAAAAGAATTTGTACCAGTGTTCTGAACATAACACCAGTTTTAAGTAGTGTCTTCACTTACAATACAAATGAGAACAAGTACTGATTTGTTCTTCAATTAGGGATTTTATATACTGTTACCATAAAGAGCAAAAAACACAAAATCAGGAATTTAAATTTATCAATGTTGACCATTTCATCAACTTTGCCTATCATCTAGAAAACATTCTAGACTGCAGGCATGTGTGATATTACTAAATGCTCGTGACTAGCATTATAAGGTGTCCAAAGTAAAGAAACAGAAGATTCATCTCAATAAAATGTTAAAAATTTTCCATGGAACACTTCTTCTACTGAATAGTTAATTATATGTTTTTAAGTCGATAAATGACTGACAGATGTGGTAAAGGCATACAATTCTCTGGTCAAATGTTTTCATTAGTTGTGTATCAGCTCTCACCAGACTCCATTCAATGTTTGGTATTCTGATTTTTTATGATGCTGTTACAGTAAATTTCCATACAACATTTTAACTTTGGTAAATATCCTGTATCAGCAGCACAGCCTGTTGTGTGGTAGAAGAGACTAACAAAAATGCAAGCCACTGAGCTGTCTTCAAAAGACAGCATAAGGTACAGGTCCTGATGTTCTTATACACCTTACCATCAGTTACTGCAGTGCACATCACTGAATACTGTATCATGTTGTTGTCCCATGTTACAGTACTTTCTTAAATAGATCATGCCATTGAATAGCCTATAGATCCTAGTTTTCACACAGTAACAAATACAAAATAAGTATATATGGATTTCTTGAAGTATGTATGTCAAATGTAAATGCACATAACACATGGTGCTTTGAAATTTACTGCCAATGTAGCCTTGTATCATAGAAGACTTATGTCCTGCAGCTGCTGCAGCTGAACACATCTGTCTTGTCTAATACAGGAACCCATTCTTATGCGACACACCACACCCCACCACCACCACAACAACAGCAACAACCTTCACCTTCACACTTTGTTGATACTGCACACCTAAACTGCCACTTCTCACACATTTGCAAATCTTTTATTTCAGAAACAAACATGTCTTCTGTCAGCAGAGACTTCAAATTTATTCTTCTCTTGAATTATTTTTAGCTTTTCTTTATCTTAGGAAGATCATAGACATATGCCTTTAGTACACTATGTTTAGCAGAACATGTGTATACTACATTACAGATTAAAATTCATTTCTACTGTGGCTGCACATAAGAGCATATAAATAGTAAGTTGTGGAAGTGCAAATGTTGCTTGGAATGAGCAGCTTCACAAACCTTGTATGAAACAGGTGCAACTCACTGCAAACCTAGTCATGTAAAAAACGTGCACTATTATCAATTTCATCCTAATAAACCACAACCCACCAACAACTGAAAACCTAAAAAAGCTGTGAGTTACCAACCTTGTCATGAATAATACACGTACCCCACCTTCTGGTCACAATCCTCTATAAAAAGTACTTGGTGTATTTATTTGAGAAAATATGGTACTAGGAACATGAGAATTAGACTACAAAATACAGTTTGGCACAAAAAAACTTCTCCTTAATGACTCACTCCCTCCCCCTTTGAATTCCTGCTTGTAAAAAGTATGCATGGCTTGGTTTTAAGATTTAGAGTGGTACTTAAATAACATTCAAAAACAAAACTCTTGTTTTTAAGAAACTCATCTTTGAAAAAGCCTGTTTATTGCAAATCTCACATAAGATGCACCACTTATCGAACTCTGTTCTTCAAAAGGAGAATAAAACTTTCATCACACAGTTAACACTGTGGTCCTGCTGTTTTGTAAATGCTGTTAACATTTCAAACGAAAAATAATATAGCATCCATCACCAGCTTTGAGACTAAGGTAGCTCTTCGTTGAAAACTAATTCAATAGGAAGAAGTGAAGTTACATGTTTCTCCCTTAATTCCAAAAGTCACTAAAAGTTGAATTTCCTGCACATTGAAAATCTCATATTTAGGATCATACAAATCCTGAACAATAATTACTTCTTAAGAACTAACCACATACCACTAACTACTGGCAAACACATTGCCATTGTAAGCATGAACAGTAGCAACTCACCATTGTAACTTGGGATTGTCCCAACAGAGCGTCCAACTGAAGATCGATAACTAGAACTCCGATCCATCAGCTCTTCTTCCTCCCATGGTCGAGGATGATCCACATTACGTGAAGGAGCTGAAGCAGTTACCAGACAAGTCACGACAAGACACCTGAGCTTTATGCATATGTGCATTTAGTTTCTGTCTATGCAGGTAGCATATCAGTAACATTACATGTTTCAAGTCCTGGAAAATCAAACTGCTTAATTTTATAGTGCATATATTTACATACATAAGGCACTGGGGCAAATATACGCAATTTCCTCCATATATTCAGCACATTTTAAATGTTTTTTGTGCATATGTCATTCTGTAATGTTACACAGTGTTTCCTGGACAAAAAGTTTTTTGATACAAAGTTTTCCCATGTAAAAAATTAGATTTCTGATGTTCCATCAAAGCTCACTAAAAATGGGGGAGGGGATGACGATGGACGATGGACGATGATGATGCTCTGTATTGCATCATGGAGGTACTTAAACGAACTGAAACTCAATGTAGAAAAGCTGTTAATAAAACACTATTCCTTGTTAAGCTAATCAAGACATTACCTGCCTTTTAAAGGAACCTTTCAGTTATGACCACATTCAAAACAGCACACCACTGGATGCACGAGACAGATGAACCAGACCAACATCCTCCAGTATTATTTATTTACAAACCATTTTACTATTATTCTCTCACCAACATCTAGAACTCCCAAAGCAGACTCTCAAGTTCACCTGACCCAAACAGGGTACAAATTTCCCATTTCTCCCACATATGCTACAAATTCTACCCATCCTTCTCCACTGCTCCTGTTACTCTTTTTTTACATCCACGTTATCTCCTCCACATGATAGTACATACTATATGGACAAACAGAGTTAATTTACCTATACAGTATTTAGAAACATAAAGCAAGGCAATGAATAGGCCAATACACAAAAAGTATGGTCCTAAGTTGCACACAGAACATGCATAAAATAAAACAAGAGTGTTCACTCAACAGTGTGGTATAAATACTTCCCAAACAAATACTTTAGGCTGTTTTCAGTATACATAAAGCATGGATATGTAGAAAAGTCAGCGACACACTGAAAGGCACAGAGATGATATCAAGTAACCAGAACTGATGCAATCAGAATCCACAAAATATTCTAGCAAAATATATTTAAGGTTCAGAGAGCAAAGACTGCAACAATATTGGCATGTCAAATACAGAAAAGATGGGGCAGCGGAAGAAAATGTGGACAAAAAGCAGTGATGAGATGATGGGCATGTGTTGAAATGCAACATAGCAATAGCAGAACATGTCAAATTCATGTCACACTGTGAACATCTAAAACAGTTTAACAACAATGAGAATTCTCTTCTATGCAAAGGTTTATTATAATTAGTGTGTTCACATGATACATTTCACACACAAGCAAGAAAACTTTCTACATAAGTGCCTTCACAATGATAGTACCATCTCCCAGAAAACTTGAATCCTCATCAAGAATTGGTGTGAAATCTTGCAAGATCATTGTTTAACTTACAAGCATTAACTGGAGACTCATAGCGGAGACGGTAAGCAGGCTCACGTGCAGCAGATGGGGTTCTTGATGCATTGCGAGGATCAAGATGTGCCAGCTTCCATTGTCGCATTTTCTCGCGTTCACGTACATTTTGTAGGAACACTTTCCCAATACCCGTTGAAATCTTACTCAGTTCCTCCTCTTCTTTCTGTTCAACAGACAAAGAATGTGAGATGCAGTTTTCAGCTTTTACAGCTGCATATAACATAAAACTTTTCAACGATTAAAAAAAGGACCTCTATATCTTAGTAGAGTTACTAATATTTTCCTGAATATATAAATACATTATGGCTCTAAATAGTCTACACACTTAAAGCTATTTTTTGAGTACCTTCAAACTGACAGATGTATCTTTTCAGGGCCTTTCTTACTTGCTGTAATTTACATTAATATTTTGTTTCAGCATGTAAAATATAATATTTCTACTTGATTCTGATCTACTACATGACAGTGTACATACAGTTACATTATATGCTATTCAATGGCTAGATACAGCAGTATAAAACATACACCAGCAAAGACAAGTTGAGACTTTGCACTTAGAACAAAGGCTGTCAAAAGTGATCTGCCATCTTACAATTCCTGTTCTGAATGAGCCAGTTCTGCAACAAAACAGTGAACATACATAAATAAGCCAAACCTTAGTCACCTTAAGCTTCGTATCTTCTATTTTGTCCACATCATTCTTCTTTTCCTTTCCATCCACCTCATTTTCTTCATCAGAGTCTGGGACACCTTTGTAGGTGTCTGACCACCTCCGCCGCCGTTCTGCAAACAAGTCATTGTGCTCACTTCTAATGTCACAATATTCTAACATCAGACTTTTTTCCTTACATGACCATGCTGACTAATGAAGTTATGCAGCATGAAGTGTGACAGAATGAATGCAAACAATAGTTTGGGAGAATGATTTAAGTTAACATAAAAAAAGGGGTTACAGAGGTAATGCCACGCATATTCTCTGCTTATGCATCGAGGGGAGTGGAATTTCTCACCTTCTGCTCTAAAGACCATTAAATGGGGCTAACCACCCCAGAAACTGTGAATTCAGGCTGTCATTGTTATCACACTGAGAAGCAGAGTTACTAATTCCCAGCAATTTAAAGGAATGTATATGCCCTTGTCTTCAACAGTGATGAAGAGCCCTTGAAGCTGAAGGCAGTATTCCTTAAAGATCTCAGGAATCAATAAGCAGTCATGGTAACAACCCAGAAGGCCCAAATCCCCAACATCACTGCTGTGGAAGCCTCAAATCTTGCACCACAAACATTGAATGGACAGTAAAACAGAACAAACAATTCAAATTCTGATTTGTTCTTTTAATTGTAGTGTATCTTCCTACAGTACCTACAATAAATTATGACTTAATATCTAACAAGCTAATACTAGCACCTACATTCAGAAAAACTTAAGATTTTACATTCCCTGAATAGTTTTTCATTGACTGTAAACACATTCTTATTGGCCCCCACCAAAACTTCCATATGAAAATTATCATCCTTTGAAAGCCTAACAGTTACGTTACTTACCACCAGGTTTAACATTTAAAAATTCTACATGGTGCTCACATGGTCTTGTATTGATCTCAGAACAAAGGGTGACTTTTGTCTTATGTAACATTAACAGACTGGTTTTGTATAACCACGGTGGAGAGTGTTTACTGTGCAGTATGCACTGAGTCCTTCTATCAAACAGACACATTCGCTTTTAAAAAGTTAAATTTTCCTGCACCATATGTTTGTACTGCCTTCCAAGTTCCTTGATTAGATGTCCAAAATAAATATAAATTGGCCTGTTGCTGTCATCGTAAGTACTGTCAAATGGAAATCAGGGATGGCAGGCAGAACTCATAATTTCCAACCCTAGTGAATCTTGTGTTTATTGGACCGTGCATCATTGTAATAGTTGAAGAATAAAAGACCAACTTGATGTCACTTACTATTTTATTTCACTTCTTATGTACTCAACATGTTTCGGACATTAATATATCCATCATCAGGAGCTCGCAACTGTGCTGTTGAATTACCACGTCGGTCGTTTTGTTCTCAGTTCATTGCGTGTTGGAGATTTGGTGCAGCTGTGTTTGAGTGGTGTCCATGTTGCAGGCTGAAGCTTCAGCTACTCAAACCCAGCCGCACCAAATCTCCAACACGCAATGAACCGAGAACAAAATGACCGATGATGGATATATTAATGTCCGAAACATGTTGAGTACATAAGAAGTGAAATAAAATAGCAAGTGACATCAAGTTGGTCTTTTATTCTTCAACTATTCCAACCCTAGTGTTTTCCTTTACACTTACTGTTCTTTGGCTTCAAGGTCGTGTCACCACAAAGGAGCCATATTTCACACTGATGTTCAAGCCTGAGATGTGGTGTAACTTTTTATGTGAGTTACAAGTGACTGCAAGTACCACGTGCTTGTTCAATCTGTGTGTATTGCTTCTTAAACCTACTGTTAATTAAGCTGACAAAGAGATGTGTTTTATTTTCTGGTTACAATTCATTATAAATTACCACAAATTACACACTCGCATTAATACACTGTGATAGTGTTGCTTCATGAGTCTTTGACAAATTAAAATTCCAAACAGTTTTATTTTAATTTCTGGTTGTGATTCACATCACAATGACAGAACCAAATGGAAAAATCATTCTCTCTTTGAGAAAAAAAAATCACAGCCCATGTGGATCTTAACAAGGAAATACATATTCATACTGGGAAATGCACCAACAACACAGACACTTCTGTTAAAAACACGAAAGGCACTAAAAAGTGTTATGCACGATGTGCAAGTTCTCTGGTAAATGTATGAGAGTGAAACAATCACCATTTAAAAAACTGGAGAGTTTTGGATGTGTGATTTAAAAAAGCTAGAGTCAGCAATGCAGTAATCAGTGGCACACCACTGAGGGAAAGACTATACACATTGCTACAACATTACCTACTTAACATTTCAAAGCCTCTAGCTCAATTGATGGTTTCAAGCAGCAACCGTGTTGTGTAAAGAACTGTTTTGGAAGGGTGCAAAAGTGTACACACTTCAACGTCAGGGGAATGGAGAACAGAACAGTTACCAAGTGTTAACAAACTAAGAAAATTATAATGTTGATGAGTCTGCCCTGTTCTTCAGCCATCCAACTAATAATGACAATGAATGAGTTTAAAAAGATAATACCTACAATGGTGAAAACAATCCCAAAGAAATTATAACAGTTCTGTTTGCCTGCGATGCTGACAGGACACACAAATTTCCACCTTTATTTGTTAGAAACAGTGAAAACTTTTGTGTTAAAAACGTCAGAAACTTGGCCAAAAATACGTAGACATTAAAAAAGTTTTAAAGCTATTTAAGGGTGTTAGATGCCAAAATGAGTAGCCAAAACGGAAAGATTTTATTTCTTACCAACCAGTGTGCTGCTTGTCCCCACAACACAACCAAAATGAGGATGCAAAAGTTGTGTTTTTTCCCCCAAACTGCACCAGCATTCTCAAACTTCTGTCTGAGGAGGAGGATGACACGCATGAAGACAAAATATACAGTTTTTAGCACACTCACCTGGATCTGTATAGGGATAGGGTGGGGCAGGGAAATCATCCCTCTCTATCTTCGGCTTTTCTCCTGGTCCAGGTCGTTTGGCTGCTGGGAAGTGTGCCAGTTCAATCGGTTCCTCATTGTTCATGTGTGGAGACTTTGGACGTGGTGTCTCTGTCCTAATGCTGTCCACAAGTACCTTCATGCCAGATTTGGAACTGGCCTTGTTGAGTGTGAACTTGCCACTGCCCCGGGAGTGTGCAGCTGAAAATGTTATTTTGATATAGCAAAGGCAGACATCCAAAATGTACGACTGTGGACATAACATACCTGGCTCTACTTAGGGTGCAGCAGCAGTTTCTGTAAACACTGCCATAAACCTTTAATTTTTGACCAGCTGAGGGACTATTAGCTTCTCAATAAGGATTCCATTCAACAGAGTTAATCAATTGAAAAGTTACCTAATGGAAACACATATAAACAGGCATAGGCTATAAGGTTCAATGGTGGGCTGTTATGAACTCTCAGTCCCTAAAGGTTCATAAAAGCAGGAGATTCTTTGCCCAGCCAAGTGATTATCAGGATCCTACACTATGAATTTCACTTCCTTTCAGGAAACAGTCTTGAACATAGATGCAATACATTATTATTATTATTAAAACAGGGCAATATTATTATCTGGTAGTCATCACTCCACACTTGGACCATTTTGCCTGACAGCAGGCAAAGTTGCAAATCACTGCTATTCTCATTTAACCATGAGTTGGAGTTCATGTGTTTTAGTTCAGTACACTGCAGTGAATGTTAGGGTTTGTATTTACCATACAAATGATCCTCATTTTATCTGGCACATACTGCTGCTCATCTGCTATTGTGTGTACCTTTGGCATACCTACACTAGTTGTTGAACAGCTTGAGAGGTCTACGTTAAATTCAACACAATGTACAACCTATTGTAAGATCATGCATTTCTGTATGATATGTACACTAAATACAGTTTCCACAATAAGCAAATTATGTGAAATGGGATCTTCGTGGGTTGCATGCTGGAGAAACAGAGCCCACACTTGCTCCATTTCGTGACAGAGGTTGGTTTCATCTCAATGGATATGTGAATGCTCAGAATAAAAGGTAGAGGTCTGCAGAAAAGTCCCAAGTTAATCTATTAAATACCATTACAATGTATTATGGTTGAGGTATGGTGTACTAAGGGTGCAACTCATTATTGGGGTTTTTTTTTTTGAATATGTCAAGTTCACCCTGCTACGTTACAGAAATACTGACACCATATTTGAAAACCTGTCCAATTACAACACAACCTACGCATTTCTTCAATAAGACAGTGCAACAGCTCACACAGCGAACACTTCATTGTGTTGTATGCAATTAATAAGCCAGGAATTGTGGCCTCCCTGTTCACCAGATGTCAGCTGGTGCAGTTTTTACCTATGTGGCATGCTGAAGGATATAATGTATGGCAATAATCCTCACACTGAAGATAATCTTTAATCCCAGTCTGTTGCGGAGTGCAACATGCACTTAATTCCAGCACCAGAGTTAAACACAGTTAGTAAAGTTCTAGCATTAATTGAATTATACTAAACAAAAACTTTATAGCACCTACTTTGAATACAGTAAGTAAAAACCTAATACTAACAGTGGCACACTGAACTACAATGCACAGGCTCAAAACTTGCAGCAAATTGGCATAGCAGTGAATATGACCAACAATATGGCTCAGACACAATAAAGGTCCTAAACAAGGCGCATAATGTGTGTTACACCTGGGAGTGAGTTTTGGTCTCAGAAAAAAGGGGGGAGGGGAGGGCTAATAATCTAGCTGTACTCACAGCACTTTTAATTTCATTGGTATTTTCCTCCGTATGGTTACATAGTAACATGGGAATCGTCAGTTAATAATATACATAATCAGT
>Ga0136643_10001388_pt1 | contig 29413 bp, 18 predicted proteins | sample TergutLab28metaG_FD_96883 | JGI IMG/M metagenome (GOLD analysis project Ga0136643, IMG submission 96883) | Labiotermes labralis P1 segment gut microbial communities from Petit-Saut dam, French Guiana - Lab288 P1 (version 3) (version 3) | ecosystem: Host-associated > Arthropoda: Insects >... | reverse complement strand
AATTTTTTTAAATAAAGGTGGGGGGGGGGGGGGTGGTGGTGACTTCAGTGGCATGATCTACATGCAAACAGGCTAGTAAATTCAGAGTTATCAAGTGAACATAGACAGATACACTGACATGAATGATGACATAATGCTGATGAGTATAATTATGCTGCAAGTGTTCCATACCTCAAGACTGCTTGCTTAAAGACGATGTATATACATACATACACGCATTCCATAGATCCCTGAGGCTGTCACCAGACAATAGGATGTGGAACATGTCAAAAACATACAAAAGCATACAAGACATATAAAATTATTACAGTGTAAGAATTTACACATGTTGGAAACTAATTCTACACGATACCTAAAATGCAGTTCTAAAATTTTCGTATACTCTGTTCTGTACATTTTGGATGTTTTGCAGGAGAAGTGATAAGTTGAACCTAAGATGCTTAATGGAAGTAAAGCACACATTCATTTAGATGCTAACCCTGTGATTCAAGAAAAATGTCAAATGCACCTGACTTACTGGAAAATGAATTGCATACTGATGTATCAAAATCATGAAAATTAAACACTGACCAGAATATGTTTAATACCTGAGAAAATAAATATGGAAGTTATGAAAATCATTCAATACAGTTATGAATATCGCTGTTTTGTTGTAAAGTAGATACAAATAGATATGTTTTGTGTCCTGCAGGTTGCAGATCATGGTAGGGACGAGAGCTCAAGCAAAACCACTGTCTGCACAACCAACAGTGCTCAGGCATTCCAGCCACCAGCCTGCAGTAGCCACCAACAAGGGAACTTCCCTGGCAGCTATGCAGGGAGACAAATGCCATCTAATGACCCAGCAAGTCCTCTAGCAACTTATAATCAATCTGTACCTAGCTATCCTCTCTCAGCTACTTCCACTTGCTTTGCAGGTCATTCCATCACAGCAAGCCCTGCACCTGGCAGTACTGCATATTGTAATCCAATGCCAGTAGCCAGCAGTCCAGTACAGGGGCCTCTCAGTGCCTTGATGGGTCAGTCTTTACCCATAAACAACCCACAACAGAACAGTGGATTCAGTAACACAACAGTGCCTATGGTGAATGGTCAGTGTCAGTCAATGATGAAAGGCCCAGGGTCATGCCAGCCTGTGGGCTACAATGGGTCATCCATGCCTATGGTTAATAGTTCAGGCCAGTGTCAGCCCATCATGGGCAATCAAGGGCAGTGTGGTTCAATGCCAAATACTGCTCAAACAAACATGCCTGGATTTATGGGTCCTATGGGAAATAACCCAACACAGTGCCATTCTATGCCAAGTCCTGCACAAGCAAATACTGGGTACCTGGGTCCTGCCATGCCAACAAGTCCTGCAAACTGCTATGGGGCTGGAGGGCAGACATCACAACAGCTAAGTCAACAGCCTCTCACAAGTCCTGCTGCAGGAGCCCCTGCACCTCAGCAGGCTAGCAACTGCTGGCAACAAAATATGCAGATGATGCAAGCAGCTCAGATGTCTCGTGGCAATACAGTGTACCCTAGTGCTGCTCCTGTGCAGCAAAGTGAGGGCATCAATCAGCAACCAGCTCAGTACAGTACTTGCTACCAACAGCAACCTCAGCAGGTGGGACCGTGTGCAAACTGCACACACCATCAACAGTACCAGCAGCAATCTCAAGGTAGCTGGAACAACTACAGCCACCAGATGCCTCCACCGCCATACCAGCAGCGATCACAGCAGTTCACAAGTCCTCCCTGTATCACACAGTCACAACCTTCTCAGTGCAATAACACCAGTCATGGATTCATGGCCCCTCCAGGCCCAACCTGTAACCAGCAACAAAATCGACCTTCTTCTAATAGTGGACATAGTGCTCACAACATGCAATATCAATCCCTTCTGAACAACAATGTGACAGAAATTCAGTGTCAGGATATTAGTCAGTCATCCCCAAATAACGGTAGTGCAGTTCCAGTAAACGTGAATTCCACCAATGTGCCAGTAGTTACAGGAAATGTACGAGGGATGAGGCAAGACACATACCAGAGAACGCTTGAATATGTGCAACAGTGTCAGTCCTGGGCAGGCAGTGATATGGTGTCCAGTAGTACACATCCTTTAGGCACAGGACCAGACGCTTCTTCTCATAAAGGTCCCTTACAAGGGTCAACATCAAATATGGTGATCAATGACATGACATCATCTTTAACCTCACTGCTGGAGGAGAATAGATACTTGCAAATGATTCAGTGAACACAATCACTCTTCCCAGTAATTCAGTACTTTGTTTTGCGAAATTTCTGTTTGGACTGGAGTTAGAATTGGTTGACGGATCATGCTGGATTACACATTAATTATACTCAGGTATTTTTTACTCAGACTTGAGATTCACAGTTGTAAGACTGTTGTGAGATAATCTACGTGGTACTAGTTTATGATGTCCTGTATTCACGTAACAGTTTCATGGTCTGTACTCTGTTCTTAAATATGCTTTTTCATGATACTGTTAAGCTGTTTCTTGAAGTGAAATACTGCTTTATGGTGAATACATGGCCTCTTTTAAATCTAACCACTGAATATTTAGTAACACTTGCCTTTTCCAGTCTACAAGATAAGCTTGTATTTGAGAATCCCCAATGTGGTCATGCTTGTTCGCCCCATGCCCCAGTTATACACACAGATTAAAATGGATCATTACCACTTCCAACACATATCATGACAGATTTATTTCACTTGAACCAGACTATGAGTTACTAAGACTTAAATCATTCTGTTTTCAGACTACACATATCTAATATAATTTGATGCCACAATATGAGAAATGTAACTGCAATTAAAACCTTAATTCAAACATGGAAATTATTTTTGTTTTCTACTGTTCATGTATAGTTACAGCCCTGTGTAGAGGGCAGCAATACAGTAGATGAATAACAATTATTTTTACATATGGTTCAGTGTGAATTCTTCTAATGTCACTTAAATGAAAACTGTTGGTATAATATTCCGTCATCAAAAGTTTCCTTAAAGGTAAATGAGATTAAATTGACTAGTGAGGCTGCTGAGGACTCACATATCAGTGGCTACAGACTGTATTATCAAATTAACAAATGTAGGTCTATTTTACAGTTTCTACATGTATTCTTTTGATGTTCCAATAAAAATAACATGTTTTTTTAAATATGCAATAAATTCATGATGTAACTATTCAAGTATAATATGAAAAAATTCATTCTAAAGAGTTATTACAGTAATATTACACACAGACTTACTCAGTTTCTGAACTGTGTCCATCACCTAATATTCTGGGGGGGGGGGAGTACTTGAAACTGGATCAGTCATCCATCAGGTGAATGGGCTGGGAGGTACATAACTTAGGTTGTGGTCAATAAAAAAAGAGCTACTCTCAACCTGTGTACCCAGCTCATTAGGCATCTCTTTCACTTGGGGATGGGGTTATCCAATTTCTGAGATGCTGTATCCTTCTCAGAATACTACATGATGGCAAAAATCCAGAAACCAGGTAATTCAAGTAATAGAAAATTAACTACACCCTCAATAAAACTAGAACATTTACTACAAAGTATTAGGAGACAATCAGTGCCAGACATTTCATCATTATTAGACACTGCAATCAGTGAAGATGCAAACAGCAGACAACAAATGGTGCATGAGTATGGTATTAGGGTGGGATCTCTACAACAGTATAATACCCTTGTGTACATATAAATAATGGTCTGCCATCCCAGATGAAAAAGAAACTGTGAGATAAGTAAACCTACAGAAGTGCATATGCTGAGACATATGTTTTTTTAAGTTTAAATATTTTACAAAAAGAAACTTTTTTTTTCTGCAGGATAGCTCAGCATGTTGAGAATGTTGTAACAATTTAGTGTGAAAAGCAGTATTTGCTTCTTTGTTTTTGTATTTTATGTTTGTATACAGACTTCAAATGAACACTGTTAGTTCATTATGGTTTAGCATAATCTGGTACAAATACAAACCTCACTGTCAGTAGCAATAATTAATTAAAATGAACACACAAACTTCAATTTGGATGCAAGAGGATGAACTCCAAGTGCCATGCTGTTAGATTACTTAGTGTGTAAATAGTAATCCATAAAATTTTATTTGATTGATACATGTACATATGGCAACTTGAAATTACACTGTACATTATCTACTAATTCTTTTTCATGGCTTGATATCCTTAGTGGGCCTAGGCCTCCCCATTGGTGAGGTTTTGAGATCACACTCAGACACATCACCCTCGGTAGGACTCCTTTGGGTGAGTGATCGGCCTGTTGCGGAGACCTCCACCTGACAACACACAACACTAATAAGAGACAGACATCCACGCCTCAGCAGGATTCAGACCCACATTTCCAGCAAGCAAGCAGCCACAGGCCTATGCATTAGACCTTGCAGCCACTGGGATCAGCATATTATCTGTTACATTGGCACAAACTTATTTTGAGTAATTCTCAGTGACACTGTAATCTTCTGTTTTTTTGTACCACACACTTGTAAACACTATATATATATATATATATATTTATAATTTAGTGCACCTACAGTACACAGTATGACAGTACTGTTTGGTGCAAGGGTTGAGGCCCCAAACCAAAAGTTATAGGGCTAGAGAAGTGAGCAGGATATCACACTTGAAAATGGAAGTGTAGATATCTCTAAATACTTTGGCAAAGTGCAGGAATATCTGATTCAAGAACAGTATGTAAATTACTACAAATTTATGATGCTTATAATAAGTTGTGTTCAATGACTGTTACCGTGAAACACGCTTAGCAAAATTTAAGGGATGTGTACAGGTAACTGTTTTGATTAGACAGGCCAGTCACTTTAACCATATCAACCAACCAGGCCAGGTCAAAGTTTTTTAAGTTGTGTATTCATTTTTAATACCTCTGTATACATGTTTAGAAATGTAACAATTTTCATGTCACTCTTGTATCATTGTTATGTTACTGCAAAAGAAGTGTATGTTTTGGCAAAAGGCTGCCATGCTGAAGGTATGGGTATGCTAGCACATAAAAACCAATGCACAGAGTAGCTTCAGTATCAGATGCAATCTCTGCTACAACAGCATTTCATTTTCCTGGGTTGATTACAGTGGCTGCATGAAGTGGCACACATTCACTGTGGTGACTGTCCGTGGGACCAGGCAGCCTGGATCTAAGCTAGGAACAAGTTGTATTCTTGTGATAAGTACATCTAAGTTTTGTTCAACAATGAGTGATAAATATCTGCCATGGTGAGAAAATGAAAGTGGTGGAAAGAATGGTACAGTAAATGTTTGGAATTTAACCTTTTGGCGCCAGAATTATTTTTTTAATTTTAGCACATTCTGTATATAAAATGTGAATAATACAGGAACCAAATATGTTAGAATTATGAAACAAACTGCATTTTGAAGAGAAAAAAACGGAGAGTATGTACCATGTTTAAAATATTCAGTACATACATTTGTTGAATAAATGTATAAAATGCAACTTTAGAGGTTAGCGGTGCGGTACGACCACTATAGTTGACATTAGGCGCCAAAAGGTTAAATGACATGGGTGATACTGATTCAGAAGAGGTTGTTCGTCTAGAAATATATTTTAGCATTCTTTCTTTTCTTCTGTAAAGCAAGTAGGTGTATGAGATGACCATGCTGTCTGTGTTTTCCCCTCCAAATTCCTGAACCTGATTTTGACAGAATGACCTATAAATGTTATAATCTTGGAAGCTGACAAAATGTCATAATTGTCTTATATTTTCAACAATCAGCAATAATAGAACAACAGTAATGCAACCTCATTTAGGTTCCTGCAATAATGTGAAGATAAAGCTTTTTGAAAAAAAATATACTATCTCTGTTATGGTAGTTGTTTGTAGAATATAAACAAACTAGATGGTTGCCTTGTGAAGTTTAGTGTGGAAACATACTATTACATACGAAATAATGCAATTAAGCCAACCATTCCAGACTCTGCTCAATGTGCCACTTGAGTTTATACCTGAAAAATGGCAGGTAGAGAGAGTCTGTAAATACGAAGTAAGTTCTGCACAAAAGTAAAACCATATCACAGGTATACTAGAAACAGATCTAGCAATCTATGCAACATGAATTGGAAAGCACCATGTTATTAAATGCTTTCAGTGACCTTCCCACTTATTTTCTGCAACAGTGTTCTGAATTCTCATTCTTCTTAGCCCATCTGTACATTAAGATATGAAATTATATCATCTTCTTGGTGCTATTTCCTTAAAATGGAATGTGCCACCACTTTTACATTATCCATACAATTACTGTGAAAACTGCTACATGCTGCTGCAGCAGCTGAATGACCTCAGCCAATTGTTTGATGCTATGGCCCCTGGATGCAGCAGGTCACATACATGTTTTACTGCACCAACAGAATCAAGCCTGAATGCTGAAGCAAAGATCATGAATAGTTATTATTTGTGCTGCTCCATACTCCCCTGGGATTCTTTTGTATTTATTTGTACTCCATGCCCCCATTCAAAATACATCACTTTTAAATTGAAGGAAATTATAAACACAGGAGTTCACTAAATTACATAAACACTTGTCCCAGAGTTCTTAAAGTTCTCTTCCAGATTCTGACAACAAAATGCATAATCTGAGAAACACAGTTATAATTGTTTCTGACTGTTCCTTATATGATCTTCACTATCACGTATCAGCAATTTTTATTACCCTTCCTTCATATTTTTATAATGATAATAATTATGTTTGTGGTATCATTACATCCTTATGTCTGTGTTCCCTCTGAATTATTTTCAATCATGAATATTTAAACATCTTTCTACCAACACTCTTCCACCAGAGGCCACTCCACCTTTACACATCATCATTTCTTACCATCCGTAATACAGTTGAAAGCATAGTAACTTCTGAGTTGGGAGCTTTGAAAGATATTATTCTTCTGTTAATTTTTTCAACAGAATGCAAAACAATAAGTGGTACCCATTCTACAGTTAGCATTTTGGTTTGCTGTAAATAAAGAACCGTTGTGGTTAGGCATGTAGAATTTTTATGTAATGATCAACAACATAAAATTCTTCATGAAACATATTTTGCATGTTACAAATAATGATGATGATATGAAACTTCCATGGATAAAAATCTGATGTGCTCATAATTTCTAATGATGAATATTATACAAAGAAATGAACATTAAGTTATGTAATTATTAAAGATTGTGCTAGCCCCATCACAGATATTGACAGATTTGAAAGAATGTAAGCATAAAAAATTTGTCAGATTTTTTTTTTTTAAATACTGTTCATACTGGCATGTATGCTCCTTCATTTTTAATTACAAAATTTTTGATCAAAGAATGCAAATGATAAATTTAATAATCAGGATATTTTTTGTGTGACTCAAGCTCAGTAATAAGCCAATGTTAATATTTTTTTTTAAATAAATGTTTGTGACTTAGTACATGTATTTAAACTAAACAACTTCCATATTTACATTTTTTGCTGAATTACATTCTTGGTAGTGTATGGCCACAGAAAAATGTATTTGGTGCTAAAAGATCTCTAATGGTCAAGGATGATCCTAAAGAGGGAGAATTTTTTTTAATCTTAGTTTTAGGAAGAGTGACCAGATTTTTTTGTATGTTTTTCAGTCTTAATGTATCTGGGTAACTTTGCCCAGATCTTTGCTTTGTATATTAAACTTAACTGACTACCTGCAGAAATTAGTACTTGTAGCTTTAGAGGAGCAGACAGCAATGAAATAGAAAACAAACCTGAGGTACTCCACTGGTCACTCAAGCAGTCTACTTCCGTTGCAGCTGAAGTGTTGCTGTACCATTATGTGTTACATATCTGTCATGCAGGTGAAATTTGTAACCTTTACCTGCTGAACACATGACATCAGTTCAGAAATGAAGAGTAAACACTAAAACAATTACAGTAACAATAGTGAAATAATAATAACAACAGTAATAATATGACTGGTAGATATATTCAACCAAAACTCGCGGAAAATTCAGATTCATATTAAAGTCACAGTGTACAGGTAATATTGTACCAAATGTAAGGAAAAATGTAATGTAGTGTTACTATGATTTGTATAATAACAGTGATATAAATAGTATGCTGATAGTGATTCAGTAATTCACAGTGTGTGATTAATTTCGTACAGCTACTTCTACCCATGTAAGACCTATCCCAAGAATAATATTGGCAGGACTGGCAAGTGGATAAATATGGCTTTCAAAGTCTGGTTACAATATGATTGTTCCCAACATTTCTCCTCTATCTTTGTATTTTATATTGTTTTAGTTTGAGGGTTTCAAGCAAAATTCATTGCCCTTAACATGTTCTTCAAAAGTTCTTGTGCAGGAGTGTACAGAATCAGTGTCTTTTGAATTTTCAACTCTCATAACCACTTAATTTCCCCTTATGGTCAGAAAGGGTATAATGTGGTGCTTGTTTCATGAAACACAGTCAATGTTATTATTATTCTCCAGCCCTGATCATGTTTATGAATGATGTACTGTTCCTGATTTTTTTCAAACTGAAGCTACACCATGCACAAAATATGTAATACTCTTTTACTACACTTTGAGTGCAGTGAGTGTCAGGCTGTGTGGCAAGCTGTGGGTGGTAATGTGGATAGGTCATAGATGCTGTAAGTGGCATGTACAAAGGACGGTACATGGCAGGGTACAGTCAGGATTTGGGTGTAAATGCAGTATTAACAATAACAATTATAACAGTTGGGGTGATGGAAGTCTTTTTTTTTTTCCAGAAAGAATCTTAATATTGATTGTGATCTTGCATAAATTAAATTCTCAGATGTAAGTGCAAAATTTGCATGTCTGGGACAACCTAAGTCATGTACACAGCCTACTACACACATTACCACGAACAATTGTCCAATGCTTCCATGACCTGAATCAAATGTGAAAAAACCTGTAATGCCACCCTTCTACATGCAAACTGTAGACTTGAGAAAGAGGACATAGTAGGAATTGGAGTGGATAATGAACTCGTTCATTAAAGCTGGGAATATGAATAACTGGAAAACTAAGGAATGCTCTTCACTGAAGCTGCTGTCAAGAAATTTGTAACATCAAAATCATTCCCACTAAACCCTAATAACAGTGGCAGAAACACAGACACACGGAGTAAATAAATTCTAATGGTAAGAGGGTTACATCAAGGGACTGTTATAGAAGCAACTTACCTTCAGAAGCACATATGTCCACATTTGACAAGAACTGAGTAAATTATGTGAAAAATGCATGATACAGACTACTAGCAATGGCTATAACTACTGTAGTCAAAGCTTGGTAGTCCCAGCACTGTAGGATAGTGAACTGTACATAATAAAGTCTTCATAACAGATGAAAGAAATCCTATATAAAATACGACCTACAAAATTAATGACAAGTGTCTATACTTCTAGCAACACTTCTGAAAAGTTTAATAGAATGAAATTATTCAGTTGAGATTAAATTAAGCATTTATTATTGCACTGTAAAAAGACACATTTGGAAAATGTAAGCCTTTCATATTTAAAAAGCAACTTAGTTATCAATGTACTATTTTGATATTCATTATGATTTCCAGACTTCATGTGGCAGGAAAAAACCCTAAAATTATAGCATAACCTCAAATGAATTGGAACTTGTGCAATGGTCATAAGTCCTTTAGGATTAAAGGTAGAGTCAACTGATTGAAAAGCATGAATTTATGGTACTTGAAAGGCAAACAGTTTTAAAATATATGCAACATCAATGAATATTTTCTCTGCATCACCATCAACTTTATTTGAAAATACAGGAATTTTAGTATTCTTTGAACCACAAGCCAAATACATGTATTCATTTGTAGAATAAGGTGATTCCCACTTCAGGAGGTTTATTTTGCTTACCCAGTAAACAAAACACAACAATGAAAGTGTTCATAAAACACCTAACAAAATTTATAATTTTTTTTTCTTTTATACATCTTCAACACAGAAGAAATGAAGAAACCTTCTGATGCCAAATAATCACAAACTTCTTTCCAGTTAAATAAAAAATGCAAATATGTGAAACAAACAGCTTGCCACACTTTAAAACTTCAACTTTCAAGTGAACTAAATAATAAGTACTTTATTGGTAATAAAAGAAAGGTTTGGAAATTGAATAAACAGACACTCTCTTGCTATATGCCTAGAAATCAAGACTTTAAATGTGCTTTTATTGAAAAGCATAACAGTTCAACTGTCTAGTGTTGTTCACACTGTCGTGCAGCACTGCCTCTCTTAAACGACCTAGAGAGCATTTCAAGCAGTCTTAAGAAAGGATGACTTCAGAACAGTAGCAAAACAATTAAGTAAACTATGTCAAAAACACAATTTTTAAACTATTTCTGTTTCATTGTTATTGCCTTTATCAGAATCTGTTTACAAAGGCTTACCAAATACATGCTTTCATTATCCAAGCAGAAGAGATGCCAATGCTCCTTACAGTTACTGCTAGGATATTTGTGCATGTTACACAGTACCTCTTCACTCTGAATGCTTCTCTTTCTCATGTAAAAAATTTAAGTTTTGTGTTACAAATGCAATTACACAACAAGGAACTACTTCAGTTAGTATCTTGTTTCTGTAATGACTAATATTTTCTTTGGCTTAATTCTTTAGCATGCAAGAAAAACACATAAGATATGGTGATGCAACAACACAATGTAGACCAGATGAATAAAGGAAAAACATACTGCATTTATTTTACAGACTATCAGAAACAAATTTTGTACTTTAACCTAAGAAATGGCTATTACATGAAACAAGTGGAAGACATTTCAAAGGCAGGCTCATAGTAATACTGTCAATTCTCAAAGCAATGTTTTGAAATGAATTAATGTGACAAAGGAAATTATTATAAATAAGAAACACAAATATCTTATTAATCTTATAATGATGTCACTTCTCAAACTATTGTTTTGAAATTAAATTAACACAAGAAAGGCAAGTATTATAAGTTAAATACACAAATATATCAAGATGTTTTGTACCACCTTTAGCCCTACTTTGGGCATGAAATGTGCAACTACAACAATACTAGCCATTGGTCAGACTACAGTTCACTGACTGTACCAATAAGAATTTTTCTTTCTCTTTAACACATCAACACAGAAGTTGCTACCTTAGAATTAACAACATGAATACATGAATTTCTTGCCACCATGTGTTCCACCATATCAGTAAACAACAATGAATCACTCAAAGACTTTAATACTAGCATTATTGAAGTGTCTTAAGTGTGTGTGAATAAATGATGGATCAAAGCGGCACAGAAGCTATGCTATCAACACGGTAAATAAATTAACATTTAATGAACATAAGCTAAAGAAGTCAATGAAATAATTTTTGGGGTTGGAGACTGTATGGCTGGAATTTTCATCTCATTTCCTCTCCCTGCATTCAATGTTCTAATCTGATACTGACTGCAGTTTAAGCATAATTTTTAATTGTCAGTGTTGTGTCATATACTTACTTAATTTTTTTTTTGGCACAAAGTGTTCTTAAAACACACTGACATTGAAAGTAAGATTTTTAATGTTCCATCTCCCCTATTTAACAAGCCTTGCCAAATGAAAGCACATGAAGCATGTTGTCTCTTTCACCTCTCTCCATGCTGATGTGGTAGACTAGTGAAGTATACTTTCATATATTCTCTGGCTCTTTAGGCCACAAACGTCAAGGCTCCTTCTTTGGTTATTATGTCCACATGGCTTCTCTGCAGGAAATAATAAATAGACGTGATTAAGAAATACTGAAGTTAGTGCGATTTCATACAACACAAATATTTGCAGTATTTAAAAAGGGGGAAAAAGAAACTTGAATTCAACTTATGTTTTATGTAGGCTATCATGACTAGCATTGAGTTTAGATTTATTCACTGTTACATTAAATCATGCACCAACTGGGCATAATTTATAGTAAGACTTAATTCCATGTACTACAGTATTAGGAATATCAAAGCAGACTGAAAGGAAAGGACATATGTAACATGAGGCTTTCAAGGTGGTAAAGGGTGGGGGGAGAGAGGTGTTTCATTTCATGATGCCACCAACTGCTAAGATTATAGGCCTATAGTGTGGGTAGAAGATAAATGAAATAGGAGTATGGAGCATTGATAGAATGATACTGACAGGAGAAAATGAAGTACTTGAAGAAAAACCTGTTCCAGTGTGAATTTTCCAGCACAAATCCCGCATGGACTGGCCTGGGGTTGAATCCAGGACTCCATGATGACAGGCACGCAACAGTGGTGCAGATTTATACTGTGGTGTTCTGGGTAACAACATACTACTGCATGGATACCAGTGTTTTTGGGAACACATGACCTCACTAAGAGAGGCACAAATCCTCTGCTGGCTGCTGTAAAGCACAATCTAATTACAGGTACAAGTAGTTCTTTGCTGCTGTAAATTCATCATGTAAATGAAAGTCAATATGTGTATTTATGTAGGAATTCATAGGTTGTCACATGTTTTTACCCTCTAACATAAGCTACATGACCACATATTAAAAATGAAGACTTGAAAAATGATGTGTCATCTGCTCCATGAAAAATCAATGGAATGTGAATACACTGCAGAATGTTAGTCCATTTTACAACTTTACAAATTAGTATGGAATACAACTGGACAGCAAGTGTGGAAAACTTTACGGGCACACTATTAGTTTTAATGTACTTTTGGGTATAAAATTACCAACATGTTACTTCAGAAGGTATATAATAATTTTTCCTAAAGATTTTTTTCTCCCCAAATTCTGGATTAATATTTACTGCAGTCTACTTGTAGAGCAGACAAATATGGAACCAATAGGCGCCTGGACTCAAAATTAGGTTACTCGAAATTATAGCCTTGGGAAAGCCCTCATCAAGTTTGGGCTACTAAATTACAGTGGTTTGTACATTAAGGGCCTGATGGCAAAGGATTTTGAGCTTGTAAACTACATCCAGATTGACCCTAGTTGTCCTTCAAAGGTGTGTGCAAGACAGGAGCACAACAGCTGTTCAAAAGCATTATAAAATTTTACCCTCCTGAACACAAAGCAGGAAATTACCTACTGCAGATATATTGAGATAGTTCTTGATAGCCCACACTAACATCAATGGCGATGGAAAATTTCACCTGTTCAAGCCATGAGAGTAGTAAACATAAGGAGGACAAGAAAGTTAAGAGTTCACTACTGTTTTACTACAATTTTCTCATCAACTGTATGTACTATGAATACAAAAAGTTTACTCCTTTCTGAGTCTAAATGTGAAGAACCCTCAAGAGGTGACTGCAGGAATGTGGAACCTGACTACCATAATCATATCCCTCGCAACTTGTTGGTCATGTTCTATTCATTTTGCCAGCATCAGCAAATATCACAATGAAGCCGGGAAGGACATTCAAAGTGTTAACCCATACATTGCAGCACACTTTAGTTACCTGGTTTATATTCCTGACCCCATAGAACTGGTCTCCATAATCCAAGATATCACGACCATGTGAAGTAACAATGAACTGAGTTTCTTTGGAAAGTTCACTGATCAACCGGGCCAAGGAAGGCCTATACACAGAATCCAGCATCTGAAATTACAAGATCATTCTGCACACATGTTACAAGTTCAGACAACCCTTTAAAACTTTAGATGTTATACTTTACTTGATATACCTTAATGATCACATCATAAAGTATGTCATCCTGGCAAAAGGTGGCACCATTTTTACTAGCCTTTGTGTGTACAGTGCATGTATGTGTAGTAGAGATGGGCAAAAGAAGTCTTTATCAAGATCTGGTTCATTAATTAGTGATTCACTCACTTCATGCACTTAATATCAGTGTGTATGTAATGCTGCCCCCCGATATTCATGCAATTATGGATTGTGTCATTTGAACAATCACTGCCATTGCTAGAAGTTGTAGGGTCAGAGTGAATAACAGATCCTAGAAACGGAGATTTGGATCCAGTCAGTTACCTAACAGATCTCTTCAACTGTGGTTGTTACAGCTCTCTGCTGTGACAGGTTACTGACTTAACTGAGGCATGCTGACAAGCAATGTTGCCATGCACTGAACAAACATACTGTCATTATGTTCCTGGCATTATTTGTATCATCATACCAATGTGACATAAAAAAATAAACGTAACATGGTGACCTTGACTTTTCTTTAAAGGCTCATCTGATAATTAAACAGAAGAAAACCACAAACTGCTACTGAAAAAGATTCAATGAAACACAACAAGATCCTACATTAGTCAGTGGGAGATACATAAAAGTTATTCATTAGCAAGTAAAAATCAAACAAAACTACATGTTTAATATGTAATTATAAAGTATGTGGACTACACTTTTTAGTCGTTATGGACCATCAGCATGCTACGTATAAAAATTTAAGAAGACAAAAATATAAACACGCATATGTATACACTTCATGTGAGATACATACAGTTCTTCCTTTTCCTCCAATATGTGAATTATGTGAATGATTATACATTTGGAAGAAAGCGAGGTGTGATGTTGTGACATATGACTACTGTTAAGAAGCTGTGTGCTGCCATGTGTGCAGGTGTCAGTGTGTCTCAGTTGATCCTCATCTCATAGTATCTGAGAGAATGGCTGGATTTTCATAAGACTTGGTACAAACATTATGTCATTGGCCTTACTATTTAATACTCCTACCACTAATAAAACCAACATGTCTGTGAGGCAAACTTCTGAGGTTATCATTTAATCTGCATAACGAAGGCCCTTAAAATGTTGCATTTTTAAAAGCTAATTTGTGTGCAATTTAAAACAACAAAATGGTGACCCCATGAAGCCTATACTGTATTTAACTTTCTGTGAGAGTGGTAATGAACTATTGTGGTAAGAAGTGACAACTGGTAAAGAGAAAGTTCATGAACACACATATGTTTTGTGTGAAGGATTTTAGTACATTAGAAACTACAAACACATGAAACCTTCAGGTTATGTATCATAAAATGAAGGGAGTGGAAACTTTATCAGCAAAAAGAATGCACAGAAATTATTTCCAAACTGTGTGACTATCAAAAGGCTAGCCTTTTACTACAAGCAAATATACTTAACAGGGAAAAATGCCCATTAACATGTGTAAATTTTTCATTCTCTTACATAAATTTGATAAAAATTAGTTGAATGCATGACTTACTAATGGAATGTGTAAAAAGAATAGTTTAAGTGATGTACAAATAACCAATATGACCATACACTCCTGCGAAATGCCATAAACCTTTAACATTGGTACATACTGCGTCCACCTCATCGATGACACAGAATGGAACAGGAGAACACTTCTGCAATGCAAATATAAGTGTCAGAGCAAGTAAAGATTTTTCTCCTCCAGACATTTCCTTCACTTCATGTACTTGTGTGCCATTAGTATCAAAAGAGACTGAAATTCCAATTCCTTTAATTGTGCTGATGTCAGTAACCTATAAACAAAGGGGATCATGTTAGAAATTACATTAAAATAATCAATACAGTACATGGACTGTATATAGTCTTCAGTAAAACACTGCACAGGCACTCAAAAAATTCAAATAAAATTAGTTTACAGCAAAATGGTTTTCTGGCTGTAGAGCTTCTTCATAATTTCTGACACAAGAATACAACATATTTCTTCATTAAAAAAAGTAACAGCATAAAACACCATAAGACGCCATAAACACATGATATTCATAGTCTATATATAAAATATAACTTACACATAAAACTGTGCATAGTGTGATACATCAAATTACTCTGAGTGTACTAATCACAATAACAGTCCCACAAGTCCCAAATTACATTTCTGTATCTCTGATATCTTCTCCATTTCCTTAAACATACATTAAATACTGTACATTCTCACGACAATTCTGTGTATACTCTACTACGTATTTCAGATGGGATTCAGTTCCTCCTACACATATGTCCAATATATCATTCTGTATAAATACAACACCATAATATTAACAAAAGCATGGAGTTCCATCAAACACATTTAGGACTTTGACACCAAATGAAGGATAGTAAGTGGCTAAACCCATCAAAAACTTCTTTGAATGCCCAAGATTGGTGACAAGATGAAGTACACAGTATACCAACTATGACACAGTAACCTGGAAAATGTCTTGAGACAATGTTGTTCCCAAGCAGATTAATAAAAGGTTGCAAAATAATACCATACTGCATTTAGAGAATGTCCACTTGTGTGAAAATTCACAATTACTCACGTTTTTGATAGGAACCGATTCATTTTCTGAGGTCTTCATTGTCAGCTGGGCATGACCAGTAGGTACTAGCTTCTTGAACATTTTACTGAAGTTCTCTGAGGATTGTCGGATTGTAAACAGAACTGCATCATTTTTTTGTGTTTCTAAACCATCCAGTAATTCCAAAGCACGATTGTACCTTTAACAAAAAATAAAAACAGAGACAGTCATATGGCAGGTAACAGGATATCAGTGGATGAAACAAACTTACTATAAAATGTTACATTATATAACTTGGAGATCTTAAATCTTATTTTACAGAGCAGACTTGTTCAAGCAGTAATGCTTCAGATTCATGCAGGAGAAGCTTGCTTCAAGAACATTCCTACTTCCAAATTGTCCCTGCCAAAGTGTATACTTCTGCAAATAAATACAGTATTAATACAAAGTTGTAACTGTGTAAATGATGGCATTATTATGTACATAAATATGAGGACTGGCTGAAATGTTTTGCCTCCTCTGCCATATTTTTTATTAGAGTAATGAAAACTGGATAAAATTTGTTCCACGCAGTCACATGTTATCTCCCATCCACCATACGTAACTTTGAACCAATAGCTCTCCAAAAGTCCAGTTCGGTGCCAGTCAAAATGAAGGGCTGTGAGGATGTGTGGTTCAAAAAACGTGCTGTTATTGAGTCCTTGACTGCAGAAAAAATTCTTCCTATTGACATTCATTGCAGTATGCAGGCAGTGTGCTGGGGATAAATGTGTTGATGTAAGCACAGTTAGATGTTGGGTACTGCAGTTTAAGCAAGAAATGGGGGATCAAGTTTGTGTGAAAAACAAGGTCGGGGAGGCAGTGATGGGAACTAACTCTCATTAGGAACATGTTGAAGAAATGAGTTGAGAAAACTGTCAAATCAAAGAGAAACTGGGAATCTCTAAAGAGAGAGTGGGCCACATTATCAGCCGTCTTGGATTCTGAAAAGCTTGTGCTCGTTGGGTACTGCGAAAATTGACTAATGAGATGCCAGCTGAAAGAGTCATTGTTTCAAGGATATTTCTGGGCCATTTTGAAGAGAAAGGTGAGGAATTTCTGTGGTGGATAGTGATAGGTGGTGAAACTTGGGTCCATCACTGTGATCCTGAGAACAAAAGATAGTCTATGGAATACTGCCATAAATGATCGGTAGTGCAAAATAAATTCTGCTGTAATAGTTGAGTTGACGGTATTCGGGAACTCTGATGGTGCTGTGCTCACTGACTTACTGGAAAAGGTGCAACAATGAACTCAGAATGCTATATTGAAACCCCAAAAAATCTCAAAAATGTATAATGAGGAAGGGGACAGAAATGGATGACATCTTGCTTCAGCAAGACCATACCAGGCCTCACACAAGTGCTGCCAAGTGATGCAATTGCATGTTTGGGGTTTACAGTGCTACCACATCCAGTCTACAGCCTGCATCTTTCTCCTAGCGATTTCCACTTGTTCCCCAAACCAAAGGAAGACCTCAGGGGCTAAATTTTCAGTTCTGATAAAGAAGTCAAGGGCAATGGTTGTGGGAGAAAGAAAAAAAAATTTTTAAGGAGAGAACTCAAACACTTGTCAAATGATGGCAGAAACGTATTGAAGTTGGAAAAGATTATGTCAAAAAGTGATTATGCACTGTTGTAAATAAAGCTTAAAAGTACATTTATTTATTTTGTTGTTTCACTTATACATCTCTATTCCTTCATGTTTCACTTAGCTGTAGGAAAAACTTTTCAGCCCACCTTCATATTTCTCTAATGTATGATGTGGGGGGAAAATATGAATTGGATATGGTGCACAAACAAATGATTAAATAATTACTAATAATAATTATTAATTATTAAATTATTTCTCAGCTATTAATCCACTGCTTTTGGTTCCTTTAAGGACAGCAACACTGAAAGAAAATATTCCTAAATACACCTCATACACTGAAAAGTGTCATCAGCTCTTGGGTGTGCAGTATATATATATATATATACATACATACATACATACATATTTCCTGTTGCAGAAAACCACCACACTAAAAAAGTGTATATTATTGGAGGTGTAACATGCTACATCATCAAAGGATATGTATACATTCACACTGTTGTTAGCCCCATGCATGAATCTGCATGGCCGTCACTTAGCTGCTGGCAGAATGCAGCCAAAGAGTAATATCAATTGAAGGGTCCCTAATGCCTGTGAAATATATATTTATAACCAATAAAAATACTGGTCATTTTGGATTTGAGGTTTTCACAGTGGTGTTGCTGAGGATTCAGGCCTTTGGGATGTGATGATGTATCATTTGGTGAGTGGTTCCTGATATCAAGCAGTCTTAAGCTCAACTTAGAGTGATTGATCCTTGAAGACAAAGGCAATATGATTCTTCCAAACACAAACCATTCACCCAACAGTGCAATTTCATACCCCAGAATGCCCGAACCCTCACAGATCCTGCTCCTTCAAGGCACTTCCAAAAATGAGGTGATTTTTTATATGTCACGTTGTCTTAAAAAGTTGGTTACAACATATGACTGGACACATAAGGGAGTACCACCTGACATATTTTTATATACATCATGAAGTCTCACCAGCAACTACTAATTAAAATGCTGTAAAATGGATTATACAAGTTGAATGACTCTGAAACATTCTGCCAATATCATACTAATGTCATTTGTTAGATAAAGTAAAGGTAAAGTTGTCCCTGTGCATGCCACGAAGGCATATAAAGTACTAGAGGTATGGCTCCCTTCATTTTTAATTCCAATACTAAAAAAGAGGGCAAGAAGTTGACTTAATTCCCCAGCCACATTACACCTGGGGATACAGCATCCAGTACTAACTGAACAGGATGCTGTATGGACTACAGACATGGTATGGATGGTTTGGAGAACAGACAACTCTCTTGCCCCAGCCACTACTGGCCTGTAACTTAGTCACTATATGAATGAAGCTATCCCATCTCCAATGTCATTTGTAACTTAGCAAATTGTTTATAATGAAACCACAGCACTGTCACTAAAACGAATGTGAAATATACACGTATAGATATACAAAATGTAAGAAAACCAAACTTAAAAATTATTTCCTTCCTAATTGCAACAACATCTTTCTCAAGCAGGGTGCAAGGTGACAATTCCATGTGTAGTTAACTCTTAATTCTTCAGTCACTTAAATTTCTTAGGCATGTTCCTGCGGAAAGGAAAATACTGTCTTGTAAAATCTTACCCTTTGCCCAACTTCTCCATTTTTGACTTGACACATTTCTCCTTGTTCAGTAATTCTTTATGCATAAACACTGCCTGCGTGTTCATTCCGTGAAATCTTTTCAGATCCTTGTTTACTTCTGTTAGTAATTTCATAGCCTGAAATTGAAAGCCAAAAGACAATCACATGAAATGCTAACTTCCCGTCTGGTTAATATGAAAACAATGGTTCATCAATAAAACAAGGGCATGGCACAGTATCCTAAATGAAGTCACTTATTCCTGTGTAAAATTCTTGTTATTACAATTGTAACCATGCAAACCCATTAACAAAAGCGTCTATTTTCCTTTGAGCTTCTTACTTAAGCACATTAAGTTCCACAAATATGTTGTCCAAAACTATTACATTTTATAACACCAATAGAAGGAAAACTTTATGTTTCTTGTTTAATGCTTTTATGTATTTATTTATTTATTTTAGAGGGAGAGAAGGTTGTTTGAAAACAACAACACGTAATAACTAAATATGCTATGGAAGTAGTACCTTACTGTATGGGAGGACATTAAATTCAGAGAATACTTGCTATCAACCAGCTCAGAATTCATGTGTTGAAGCAGTTGCAGTATTTCACTCATTGCGTTCACCATCGACCTGATAAGGGTGACTGCAATGTGCGAAATAGTGCAACACTGAAACAGATTCACTAAACAACTTGGGTAAATCATAGAAGTTTAAACTGTACAATACAATGAATGTGCTTGAGGATGGCAGCTGGGAAGAACACATGAATCTCTGTTATACATTGTTTACATTGTACCACTTCAGTTGCACCAGAGCAAATTGGCCCCAGCATGCTCCTACCTTAATTTCAAAATTACAAAAGCATACTTACTCCTATGGTTCTCATATTCCGATATTTTGTTTGCTCTTGTAAAGATATCGGTCCTAATTTATCAATATTTTCATGGCATTTTTCAATCCTCATCAGAAGAGTACTTTTTTTGGTAGCAAACACTTTTAGTTCCTTATCATAGGCATCTATTTCATGTTGTATGTTTGATTCTTCTTCCTTTTGACTCTTCAGTTTGTCTTGAAATGATTCTTGCTGCATAGAAAAACAGCAAAATATTATCACCTGTTTAAAAGAAGTAAGGAGCCAGACAATGTCTACAAGAAGTCCATGTTCAAGACTCATGCATCCTGTCCTCACCTTACACTTACTACCGCATGTTATGGGATAATTTTCTGGGGAAATCAACCATAAAGTGATAAGATTTTCAAAATTCAAAAAAGGGTGATTGTATCTTCACATTATCAATATTTGTTATAAGAAACAAACATTTATTTTATACAAATAATCAGATCAACAGTATTCACACAAGATTTAAAACCAACTTACATCCACCCACAGCTAATCTAACAAAGTTCCAAAAGGGAGTGTACTATTCAGCAATTAAAATTTTTAACAACGTTCCTCACAATATCAAAGACTTAGCTAATGAGATAGTACTGTTTTGGAATGCTTTAAAGAGGTTTTTACTCATAAACTCCTGTTATAATAGGGAAGAATATTTTAATTGTCAGAGATCTGAAACTGAATTGAAAATTGGTTTTAGGTGTTTTATTATTGTATTTTTTTTATTTATTGCTAAGATTCTTCCAACACTATATATATTATGTTAGATGGTATGTATGTGACTATGTCTATATCCACAGGATTGGATCCTAATTTGGATTTATAGAATGCAAATAAATTACGTTACATTACATTACATGGCTGGATGACAAGTTAACTAATTATGGTAAATGTAATGTGTAAGAGGTTGAGGTGCATAGCTTAACTCAAAACAAAGAGTAAAAATTTAATGCCAGGAGTACACACTCTGGCAAACAAATAGGTGCTGCAGGAATGACAAAACTTTATGAACTACACATATGACATTTATTACCACTATTGATAAAGCCACTTCAGTACACAGCCTTAATAGTGCACTAGGATGTTACACTTCCTTGTAGTAAGCAGGTATAAGTTACTAAGTGTTGGAGGTAATGTTGAAAACAGAAATAATAAGAAGAAAGAAAAGTGATAGAAAGGAAAAGGAAATGAAGAAGAGAGAATTTTTTTTTAGTGAAATGCAATCAAAGAGGCTGCACATATGGCAACCTCATTTACTTGTGTCGCGTATGTGACCTCAATCCCACTGAACATACATTATTGTCAGGGGAAATATATGTTACAGCAGATCTGCCTCTGCACATGTAGTAAATGGTGTCATACAGAAAGTAACACAGGATGATTTCAGTGGTTTCATTCAACATAATGAATCCTTCAAAAGACAATACCTAGAAAAGAATGGAGTTGTTGAAGATGCCATGGATGATATACTGATCACCCACCACTCTGACGGAGAATGTAATAATTAACCTGACGGCAAAGAAGTTCTTCTGGTGAACGGTCTAGCCAAGTTATCTTACATTCTAAGGAGAAATATGTACAAAAAATGCTTTGCACTGGCAGTAGTCCACCTGGCAGCTGGGGTTAACTTTCCTACACGCTGTTGTTTTTGGCACACATAATTAAATATCTACATCCTGTGTTGCCACACTGCATTCAACTTTTATTCCATATTCCATGAAAATAATGCATGAGTTAACATTTTATCAAGAATCATTACTATCTCAGTGTTCATCAAGGAATTAGTGACAGAGTTTATAGGTGTGAATTTATCAGATGCTCAGCATGCTACATATCTGTAATCCAAATTCCCAAGAGACCTATTAAGACTAACAGGAACAAACCTGGATGATTTTAATCCAAAATTCTTTAATTTTTTATGTGCAAGTCAAAGTGTTAACTTGCCAATGAGCATTGTAACTGAAGGTGAAGGAGAACTCGTTGTGTTTATTTTGACCATAGTTTTGCAGGGCTATACAATGAAAAAATCTACAGCACATACATCAGAAGCAAACAGGTTATAGATGATACTAATTTGTGAACTATTCCGTGCTGAGTCCTGAGCTTTTCCCAGCTTCCCTTCCACCTAAACCATGTAATCCAAACTGCCTCTCAACAGATATCAGCAAGTGTGTGCCCAGTTTGTGAATTAAAAAGCATACATACATGCACTACTTTAGTAGCCTTGATCCATGTCTATTTGAAGAGATAATAATAAAAGGAGGGGTTCACAGTACACAAAGACACAAATTAAATGACTAATTACTTATACTCATATCTATTTAAGCAAAAAATTGTGACTTAAGTTGGATGTAAAACCCAGCATTGAATTTGTTTCCCAAAATCTAAAGCCTGAAAACAGGAATGTGTAAATTATGCAAGCAAATATGATATAATCATGCTCAGGGAAGAAACATACCTCTACTCTTGTTACATCAATTGCATTCTCAGTATCTCTGAGCTGGTCTTGAATAACATTCAAGTCTTTTGTTGTAGACTCCAAGATCATCCCCATTAATTCCAATGATCTACAAATGCTATCTTCATTCAGGCTTTCAAGAGTCTACACATATCAGAAACATTTACATATATCAGGAAGTGAGCAGGAAAGTCACTGTTACAGCACCACCTTCTACACAGAAACAAGCAATACAGTTTGTTCTCTGTTTATTAGTGGTCCTTTATCAGTCCACAACAGGCTACACAGGCACAAATGACATAATAATTACAAATAAATAACTGGAAAGGATATGGACGAAATAGTTGTAATATATTCTAGAATGTCATCCTTACACTTGTCTTCAGCAACTACACAAAACTATAAAAGCATGAGACAAAAACCCAAGAAGACTTCATCACTCTCTCCATAAAAGCTTCAAAACTTACATAAAATTTGCATTTACAGCAGCTGGTCTGTTGGGTTGGGATTCAAACCCTGTACTTCAGAATATAAGGCAGCTGAAGCATGACGTGTGGTATTAGCAATACAAGAAACTCAGAATAACTGACAAGCTGAAGATCCAGATTTTATGGGATGTTATGCCATGTGGACCGGTAAATAGTGACCAAACTGTAGAGGTGAGTAGTGCCTTCATTTCAGGATCTAGTAGTCTGTGGACTACTAGCCTTCTTCTCCAGGTTCTAGTATTCTTTTTGACTGCTAGACCCTGAAGACAGAGGTAGGATGCTCCCCTGGAACATCGATAACTATGGTAACTATCAGGTGACACAGTATAACTTCCCAGAAGACTTGGGCCTTATCAATACTGCCAGGATCACCATATCTTGCAATTCACAAGCCATATATATATATATATATATATATATATATAATTCATGAATCAGATTTAAGCCCTAAATATGATAAAACCTAAAGGGCACCAATATTTATGTTCAGAGCATCTACACCTCAGGGGTGAACAATTTAGCTTGTAGTTTGTGGAAAGTTGAATCTTTTACAGCTGACACACATGTTGTCTATGACTGATTCATTATGTGCAGAACATATGGCAGGGTGCTGTTCCCTCATAATATGAAAGACTTCTGCCATCTGATACTTGGAGATTGATGCAAGGTGGATGTGTGGAACTTATTTTATGCAAACTGACCTCTGTTAATTGTTCATGTTGTTTTGTTAAGGTATTTTTCAGCAACAATTCTCTGTCATAATGAAGCTCTAAGCGTTCATTGAACATCATTTTGCATTCGTCTGTGAGTTTTCTGATGTCATCATTGAGCTGATCAGCCTCCTTTTGTTCAGCTTCTGATAATTGTGACACCATTTCCTGTTTAAATAAATACAGACAGACAGTCAGTCAGTGTTCAAAATGGAATTCCATGAACAATTGGAAATGGTATGCAGTCAAACACAACCATATCACACAAGGTGTATTTAATGGCTATACTACATGTTTCGGCCTATACTGGCCATCTTCAGGTTATCTTAAGAGAACTTAACGTCCTACTATATACACTGAGCGTGCACGTGGTTCAGAGATCTCTACATACAGGCCTTATTGCTTAAAGTATTTCTATATGTGGAGGTGTGCTCTGACCAGAGGCACGGTGCTGCTAGTAGCTGGTGTCAAGTTTTAAAGGTTCTGGAGTTGTATGGAGGGCTGTTCTCCGTCCTTCCTCTTAATTGGGTTGCGTTGCAGGGAGGCCCAAATGGCCTTGGATGCGTGATCCCTTGCTTATGCTCCAGGTGTTAGTGTGTTCCCAGCTCATTCCGGTTTTACCCCTGGGTGGGTGTATTTCCATGTGGGTGGTGGTATGCACTGTTGATTGCCATGTACTGTTTCTCACTGTGTGTAGCTAATTCCTTCACTGTATTGCAGGTGTTCACTGTAAGGCGCTTGTTACACTATTAACTGACACAAAACAGTAGCAATATACATCTGTGAAGACACCACAGAAAGGGATAAAGCCAGCACACATATAGTGTAAATACTACAGTACGCTTATTGAACGGAAGTGACAGTACGAACAAAAGATTCAATTATAGTGTAACAAGCGCCTTACAGTGAACACACACATGCGCACGCACACACACAAAGGCGCGCGCGCGCACACACACACACGAAAGCGCGCGCGCACATGCACACACAAAACACACACACACATATATACATACACACATATTCAACCCATCTAACCAACTATTCATGCATTACAGATTAAACATAATTGACACACTCTTCCCTTTCTACATGTTTCAGCACTCACACCAGTTGGACCAAATAAAAGGTACAGCTTATGTCAACATAAGAATTCCCTGATGATGGCAACCTGGGAATGCTGAAACATGTGGGTCATGTGGGTGGGAAATAGTGTGCTGATTGTGTTTAATCTTTAATGCTTGAATAGTTGGTTATTCAGATTGAATTGGATGTCATGCAATGAATATAAAATACTAAGATACGTACACAATTTGAAGTGAACATAAAATGTAAATAAATTAGGTGCATAAACTACTTCAAATGACTGAAAACAGTTACACAGTCACAAGGTGCTCAGTTACATCCATGCTTCTGCAATTTGTAGGATGCCCATGTGCCATATTGCAGCACAACACATGAACAATGTCCTACAAATGAACAATGTTCTGGACCTGAATTCCCCTACTATTTGACATAATTAACATAATAATCGTTAAAAGACATTTATATTATCACAACAATCCATTGCAAGCCTTATAACAATAACTGATATCCAACATTAAAAAGCCCCCCACACACACACATATGGTTTGATGACTAACCAGTATGATATACAACACCCACCATCAATGAGCCACAAAAATTATGGCATATGAGATATCATGAGTGGAAACGGCCTTGGAAATTAGCCTTTAGGAACTGTGAGCGTCATTTTATCCCAGTATGTCTGAAACAAATTTAACAAATGGGAATTTGGGGAAATTGTTTAAGATTTAGATGTGAAAAACATATATGAAGGGCTCACTTTCATTTCATTGTAAACTTCTGTGCTTCTCGGGTGGAAATAATTTTAAGAAGGAAACAGATAAAAATTTCAGTCACATGGGAAAATTTTGGTACTAAATTATTCCAAAATCTTAGTCAGGAACATGTCTGAAATGGAATTGCTTGGGAAGGGTTTCACTGTATATTTGATATTCAGCTTACAAAGATTATCAATACAAACAGAAAGTATCACATATGTGAAGCATGCATGGGAGATAAAGTGTACTTTTGTGTGCAAGACTTTTTTCAAACTCTCAAGCAGTACTTCCCTTATCAACAGCAGCCTGTATTTTTATTATTAGCAACACACAATGTTTATCAATGGTAGAGTAAGCTCAAGAACATCTTGCAGATAGCTATTTAAAGAACTGAATATTCTCACCTTGGTTTCACCATATATAATGGAAGTTATATGTTATATAAGAAAACACCACCAGTTTGTAGATCTAAATTCAAATATCCATGCTCACAATACATGAAGAAAGATGGATATCCACACCCAATCATACAATACTGATTTATATAAGAGAAGTGTAATACATATGGGGACTAAATTATATAACAAACTCCCTGGGTACATAAAAGAAATAGACAGTTATAAGACCTTTAAGAAGGAATTGAAATCACTTCTTCTTCTGCATTCCTTTTATTCATTGGAAGAATTTGTAGCTTTGTAACTATGTAACTTCATTAGCTCTGTATCTAATTTAAGCTTTAGTACACTATATATAAGTGGTTCCAAAATCATTTGTAGAATACTATGTTCGTTGTTATTGACTTACCTCACGTCTTGTATATTGCTAAAAATTGACTAGTCCACTATCATATGTATGATATTTTGGACTAATAAACTAAACTAAACTATAACTAATTTTTGGCAGAGTGGATGGGAATGTGACAATTAATCTGAATATTTGTTTTTTTTTAAGGCCATCTCTCTTAGCCCTACTCAAGTGCATATTTTCTGCATATCTGATAGCTATAAATGTTTACACTGTGATGAGGGGCCCTACAAATATGAATAATATAACTTAAAATATATCAACTTAATTTTCATGAATACTGAAACACAATATGGCAATTTTTTTCAAAAGAGACCCAACACATTTCACTGAAGTTCTTGTATAATAAACACACCAGATGATACTGTGTAAAGCAATAAAGAAAAGTTTGTGTAATGTACTCCATATTATTTATGTTGTGGTAACTCTGGAGGGTTTTGATGAAGAATTGTTTTATGCACGTGTGAAAAAACCAGACTGTCAAAATGCAGATTCCATCATCCCTTTCAAATACTGTCGTTCTTAATCATGGATTCATCTACAACAGTCTATGACTTACATGATTCAGTTCGTCCTCAAGAGCAATCTTACGGGCCTGTAGTGTATCTAGGTTTGAGCGACAATGACCCTGTATTTGTTCCTTTTTTGCTCTTACTTCCTTCAGTCCACTCAAGTCACCATTCAGCAGAATCTTACGTGACTTCACACGTCCAATATCATGTCTGAAAAGAAAAGGAAAGAAAAATGAGATCTGAACTATTCAAAAGCCACTACAATTTTTTCACTAAATTGACATATCACTTTTAACTAACTCTGCTAATAATTAACCAGTTATCATGTTTTGGGGAGCTCCCAACTGGTTACCTGTGCCACTAGCACTGTTACCTTCACAGAGCAATCAACACTTAAGATTATGCCAATTTAACCTGCATACTCACAATGAATCTTTCTCTTGGGCATTACAAAAGGTAAGGTTCAAGAATTACTTCACTGGTCTAATTCACAGACTGTTTCCATGAACCCTTACTTTTGTCCGTTTATGTATGGTTCGAACGCCAAGTAATGCGACTTTTAAAGAAGATCATAAAGAGTTCATATCACCCATTACCAACTCTTAGTTGCAGATAATTAACAGGTACTCAGTTATAATTCAGGAACTGAATAATTATTCAGGAAATTCTTTGCTGCTGTAAAACCTAAAGGTTCATTACAATTCTCAAAACCTATTGTCCTAAGGTACATTTTAATATTACCCTCCAGTCTGTAACTTGATATCCCAAATAGTTTTGTGACACAGCATTTTCCAGCAAACATTTTATATTGTATATCTTGTTAATATTGCAACGACACCATTTCAGCCATTACTGTAAGCTTAATTTAACTTTTCTGTTCGTCTCATTAAATACTTACTAAATCAAGAAGGTCCAAGATTAATGTACAGCAATGAACCAATTCTAATTTTCATAATTCCAGTGGAAGTTAAAAGATGAAAAGAAAGGAAGAGACACAGAGACAGATGAAAGGGAGTCAGCTGCATATCAGATAGTCACTGAGGAAACTTACTTAGCATTCATGATCTTTCTCTCTAGTTTCTGTTTATCAGTACTGTATTTTGTCATTTCATCTTTCAAGTTCTTTATTAAATCTTTTATTTTTTGGCTTTCATCTTCTGTTTCCTTTAACAATTTCTGCAGTGAAGTGTAGTGTCTGTATGATGATATGACAGACTTCGATTTGTCACGATAGCCACCACACAGCGATCCTGACTGGAAAGCCTGTGAAACAAATGAGATGGACACACAGTTAATATTCTCAAATACATACAAGATAAATGTGAAACCACACAATTTGATCTATTAGTGAATGCAGTGATTTGTGACAAGATTTTAAATCTTTGGGGTTACACAACAAGTCACTGTTGTCGTCGGCGTCGTCGTCGTCATCATTATCATCATCATCATCATCATCATCATGTTTATAATTCTTGGGAAGCCAACAGCTGTTTAGCTAATCAACAAATGTCTCGTCTTTTACATTACCCAAAGGTCCATACCATGCTCCTGAGACAAACAAACCTCATTCTCATGTTTTGAGATGCAGTTATAAGGATATAATTTAATATTAATCTCCCATCTACACCTACGGTCTGCAAAGTTTTCTGTCAAAAATTCCCTAATTTGTACTTAGTGGAAAAATTGAGTCAAGGTACTTTAATTTGCCGTGCATGTCTTCTGATTACAGTAGAAATAAGGGAAATTCAGTTAACTGCTGATGTTAGTCGTGAAAATGAAAAGTGTGTAATGGGAAAAAGTTATAACATCCTATTATCTACTGAGACATCAATTTCTACATTATTACAGATACTTTTGAACACGTAGGAGAAAGTATGTAGTCAAACACAACTTAATCACTGAGGTGTATTTAATGAATGTGATGGAAAACAACTACATGTTTCGGCCTGTGTTGGCCATCATCACGTTGTCTATGGAACTTAAGGGCTAGCTATATGCATGCGCGCGCGCATGGTGTAGAGATCTCTACATACGCATAGTTTGACAAGGAGGAGGACAGAGAACAAGCCTCTGCACGACCACAACCTCCCCCACACCCCCCCCACCACCCCCTTCCACAAAATAGAGTTAACGTCTAGTATATTTCATGTGTTTTGTATCACTACCTATATGTATTATGTTTCATAGTATTTTACCTGACCCCTGGTT
>Ga0136643_10001387_pt1 | contig 29415 bp, 11 predicted proteins | sample TergutLab28metaG_FD_96883 | JGI IMG/M metagenome (GOLD analysis project Ga0136643, IMG submission 96883) | Labiotermes labralis P1 segment gut microbial communities from Petit-Saut dam, French Guiana - Lab288 P1 (version 3) (version 3) | ecosystem: Host-associated > Arthropoda: Insects >... | reverse complement strand
GAAAAAAGTAGCGGCTCCAGGTCTAGAAAACAGAGATTAACGGCTGTAGGGACCCGTTGCGCTGACCACGTGACACCCCTCTATCCGCAAAAGTTGGCACTAACTTCGCCGACCGGCGGCGGCGCTCTGTCGGTATAGTTCGCGTGCGGACTAAGGCCACGGTGTGCAGTAGTTGGTATAATAATTGAGTAACTCAACAACATGCACGGTGTAACAACGAAAATAACCTTCGTTCAAGTTCATTTTTCCCGCCCCTGGATATCGGCAGCCCAGTGCATATGCAACATGTTGCACCACCAGCCCCACTTCCCCTGCTTATGGGACAGTATGCTATAAAACACGGATTGGTGTTTCACAAAATTTCTGTAATTGCGGGTCCCTTTAAGAGTCTCACAAATTGTGCGGACCCGTCTCCGGAAAATTATCTCAATTCACGGATCCCTAAGGCAGAATTTACGGTACATTTAAAATTCTCATAATTATAGACAATATATATTTTGGAAATTTAAATGTTGGTGTGAAGTAAACGTGAAAATTCATTAAAAATCTGTGATTTTTCTAGAAATTATGACAATGAAGCTAACATTAGGAAGACACTAAAGACAATATCGGTTGGACTCTCGGTTGATAAATACTGCTTTGTACAATTACACCAGATAAACACGTTTTGTTAAAGATTAAAAATATTTAGCACCACATTTTTACCTTCTAATTTATAACAGGGAAGAGAAAATAGTCTTTGGACCCTGGCTGGCTGGGTATCGCGAGCCTTTATGGGTCCAAAAACTTTGCTTTGAAACCCATTGGTTTAGCAGCAATAAGTGCAGTTCTGAAATTGCGTGACCATGACGCATTACTTGGGCAGACCAAAGAATCTTAACTTGTTATTTCTGTACTTACAACAAATATGTAATTCTAAATAAAATTACGGCTATGAGTTTTGTTTTGAATGCATTATTAAGTGCTCCCCTTTCCTAACACGTTATTTATACATAAAAAGAACAATCGGTTTCTAGGCTGTCCTCTTGACATATATGCAAACGTAGTTTACAGTGAGTACAAAGAATTGTGAGAACCTCTCGCCGAAGGAAGAAAGAATAGAAAATTCTGCAAGATGTTTATCCAAACTACAAGTACAAGTGCCTTGAAGTTGAGGAATCCAGCTGCGTTGTAACTTGCTATTTCTTTGTAACGCCAAAATATGTCGCCCTCAGGTCACCTGCAGTATACACAGTATGACGAACACAAGAATTACGTCTAGTTGAACTCACATTCACACATGAGCGGCTACATTAAAGGGTAATTGTGTATAGAGGGGACGACGGAGAAAGTAAACATGAACTCTTACCTATTGTTGCTGTGAAAGATGAACAAATGGTTCAACAGACTGTAACCTCTCTTCAGACAGGGGCGCTATGCTTGCCTTCAATTAGATTAAATAAAAAAGAAAATAATCTTCGTAGTTGCACCGTGCATTTTGATAGTATTAAGTCCTTTATTTGTCCAACTAATGCACAACAAATTAATATAAATGTTTTAAACAGTTAAAATCATTTAAAATTGTAATAGTTGTTGCAACATGTTTCGGCTTACATAAAGCATCATCAGGGAGCTTTCACCCTGCGCCTATCGGTATTGTGGCTGCGTATGCAGCCACAATACCGATAACTTCAAATAACGATATGTAACCGAAGTCAACATAGTAACTTTAGCGAAGCACAGGCTGTGTGAAATAACTCTGTTTCTTACATAATTCAGAAATGTATTTAAAACAACTCGCCATCCGTCACCAAATAACTACAATTTCGTCACAGCATAATAAATAAACACATACTTCGCACTGTTTCCTTATTTTCCATTTAATGGAAGGTCTCTTAGTAAACACTGCAGACACATTCTAAATTTCTAGTCTGCTACGTAATTTAAAAACCTTATGGAATATAATTCTAGGTCTCTACTATGCTGGACTTAACTGTTCTCGCCTCTTCTGTGGCAGTTCTGAGGTAATAACTTCAAACAGCACAGGACTGTCGAGGTATATACTTGTATTAAGCTTATTATATATATATATATATATACATATACATACACACACACACACACACACACACACACACAATAGTCTTCAGTAAAAGTCCAGGAAATTCCCTGCTTTGGGACACGATGTCAAGGTCACCACAAATTTCCGCTGTACATTTGTGTTTAATATTAGATGCCATGCAACTGCCGTCATTGGTACGGTGTATTTAAATAACACAACGAAAGTTTAATAATCCAAGTTTTGTAAAATTGGACGCATGACATTCTGCACTTGTATAACAAGTCAATGTAAAACAAACCTTCAGGTGCACTATTCTAAAACAACGAACGACGCTTAAATTCGACAGCATTCACAGTAGCTAGTGCCTGTCAGGGAGTCATAATTAAACTAATACCGTCTAAGACGTGCGCTATATAATTTAATTCTTATACAAAATAATCGCCTTACTTGTTTCGATTCGATTAATGAATCATATTCAGGACTAAATTTAAATTACAAATACTTCTTCCTCTCAAGGGTTATTACACGGCCATTTCATATTCCACTATTGGCAAATATGATCTGAATGCGGTTAAAAACCTCTACCGATTTTTTGCGAACCTAATGGATACATTTATGACGTAAGAAGACTTAAATGTAATTACATTAACATTTAAAGTCTTGAGCTAGTGATATTCATATCTCTACATTCAAAACACACACACACACACACACACACACACACAAAGCTCTATACCAATCAATAGTGATTTTAACAACATTCGCATAAATTTCATCAATAACGGAGTTTGTTGACATGCTTATAATTTAATATTATGTAAATTAGATGTGTTGGTGAAATATTTTGTGTAATTAGATCTAATTTTGTGTGCTTTAGACAATGTTTTGTAATGAATGGGGGCCTACTTTTTTACGCACACTGTGGCATTGAGTTACAAGAACGAAGTTTGTGCTGCCTGGTGACAGCACCACAGGTGCCTGTCACAAGCAAGGTAACTGAACGAGACAACGAAACCCACAATCATCCGCAATCGAACTAAGTTTTACGTGCTTCAGGAAAGTAGGAAAACATGAAAGAAGTAAACAGTATTTTACAAAATGGGAAGAGGGGGAAGACAAGTTAGCGGACCGAATGTAATATTGTTAAATATACGAAAGTATCTTCATTTGAGATCAAAAGCTGTAATATGAGTAAAAGAAATACGTTAGCTCAAGGGCTAGATTCTACATGTCAGCTGGCCTTGTTTATGTACCCAAATGCATCAACCGAAAGAAACATAAGTACCTCCATATTCGTTCTTTTACTTCTTTTTCCGGGTTGTAGGGGATAGATCAAAGAGTGTAGTAGATATCGGTTACACTGGCTTAACAAAAGCTATCTCTAGAGGCAAACTGTTGTATATAGCCGGTTGTTTGGTTCGTGAAAAGCAAGTGTTCTACAGGTTAAACAAAAAACTTGCACGGTTTCCAGACGATGCAGAATTTTGTATTTATCTACTATTGTATCGCAGTCATTCCTTTTAAACAACTAAATAAATAAATGTTGTAGATAGTGCGAAGCAGAAGAAAAGTTACACGCTTACCTCGACTCCAACTCCATTGTTCGCAAGCAGCTTTATATCCATGTTGAACCCCACTAAGTTTTTACACTGATAAACTTAGAGCACATGCAGTTCGCAGTGTTTTTAGTGCTCCGTGCTGAGGGATAGCCAGTTCGATCCTCTTTGTAATATGATGTTCTGATTTATATACACAACAGATGCTGATATAAACGCATTTCTGTTCACTAAACCAGCCGTCACGAAGCAGGAACACATTTATGCGGAAATGGCCATATTGAAAAGTTCCAGAAGTCACCGCTAGGATAAGCAGTGTTATCAACACTATCACTATATGCAAAGACTCTCGGGCTGCCAACCGTGTCAGGTGGTTACAGTAATCAAACCAGTGTTTCGAGAACAATCTCTGCCAAAGTCATCAAAGAACTGCTGGTAGACCGATAGAATTTTATTGCCTTCTGTCGCAGCGGAGGCTCAGTTGATATTACAACGCTAAGCACTCTGTCTTCGACCTCCGTCAGCTGCATATAGACTACATTAACTGCAGAAATTCGTAATTTTTCACTGAAGAGTAAGTATATATTTTTCCAAATCCCGCATCTATTAGATTTGATGTTCAGATCCCATGCCAAATATTCGGTAATTAATTCTACTGACGGAAAAGAAAAAAGCTCCAATGGGTTATTGAACATAAGCCTTGGACAAATTCATGTTCTAATCTCCTGCTTCATTACGGGAGGATAAGGCTAGTTATTTAACAGCAGAGAAGAAGCAGCCGTCGTGGTCTACTTAAATTTGGTGAAGATAGTTGTCAAGATGGACAACACAACACAGCGTACAGTAGTAGGTGAAATAACTTTGCAAAACCTATCTTTATCTGAGATATGATTTTCATATACACTCTACTTGAAACCAGATTAGAATATTAATTTGGCTTTATGGTACTAATTACTATTGTTAACTACTGACATACATAAAATGTCATAAATAGAGGAGATTAATGCAAACGTTTATCAATAAACTTAAGTAACACACCAACATATGCACATATATATTTTTTAATAATATAAATTTGCACTAAAACACTTAAAACGCTCCTACATGTTTCGATCATACGATCATCCGCAGGGAGCATACTTTGTTCCTTGTTAAAGTTATAGTTTAAAAATACTCTGTGATTTACTTGGTTATGTTAATTTGGTGCTGTGGCAGCATGTCGTGTGTTATGTGTGAGTCGTACGCTGTTCAAATTTGAACAGTGTACGACTCACACCTAACACACGACATGCTGCTAATGACTTCGGAAATAATTAATATATTAAAGGAAGGTGAGGTGGTAGTGTTGGTCCTGGTGGTGTTTTGGTGGTGATTGTGATGGTATTGCTGTTCTTATTGTTCTTGGTGATGGTGATAATGAAGATGATGGTGATGGAATTATGGTGGTGGATGTGGTAGTGGTTACAGTGGTGACGATTGTCATGGGTTAGCGATGATAGTGGTAAGGTAGTAGTTGTGAGGATGGTGCTGTTATTAGTGGTTTTAGTTATGGTGGTAGATATAATGGTGTTGTAGTGGTTGTAGTAAAACTAATGATGATGGTGATGGTGTTAGCGGTGTGAGTTATAATGGCTGTGATGGGAATAGTAAGAATAGCAATAAGAAAAAATTAGACAGTGCGGAGGAGAAAGGAAATCCAACTTATCTTGCAGATTGAGGTCAGCGCTTTGTGACGGTCTCAATAAAGGCAAAAGTCTCAATGAATCTTTTCTATCAGAAGCAGTGGAGCCACTGTTCTCAGAGCAGAGTGCCTTGTTACAGAACAAACCAATAATCAAATCAATACAAACCGATGTGTTGCTAAACAATGGAATTAATTACAACACATGACTAATGATAGCGTTACTGACTGTCCTTGAGGTGCTGTGGGAAGAGAGAAGATGGTCCGGTCGTTGCTCCCCTCTCCCTGCATCATCCCCCAACACGCCATTCCCTTTGACAGTTGCTGCCAGGCCAACCCCGTCATTATTCATTTTTACACGGATGAACTTTAACTACGCAGTTGTGTTCACAGATCCTGTGAAGTGAACTGCAGGATGGAATCACGGCTACATTGAAAAACTACAGTAGATGGGTCGTAAGGTGAAGCATATAGAAGTGTGCAGCAAGCAATACGATCCGAAAATAAATTTCGGCACTGCCCTCCCCTTTATGTTTTAATCTACTGACATATTTAACCGTACAATAAGAACCAACAGGATGCGCTATTTACTTTAAATTTATTTCAATAATTGACCTCTACATGTTTCGAATAGGCTTACTGTTCATCATCAGGAGTTACTACTCTGTATATACAACAATTGGTATATGTCATCCTGCCAACAACCAGCCAGTCAACATAAACGCATGACACATACCAACTGCTGTATACACAGAGTAGTACCTCCTGATGATGAGCAGTAAGCCTGCTCGAAACAGTAGAGGTTAATTATTGAAATAAATTGAAAGTAAATAGCGCATCCTGTTGGTTCTTATTGTAGGGCTATATCAGGATGCACGGTCAACAAAACATCAAAAGTGACATTTTTAATTTATCTCAGTAATTAACCAACTTGATGCACAAAATTTTTGTTTTGCAATAAGTTTATCTCATGCCTCTACATGTTTCGAGCACATGTGCTCACCATCAGGAGGTCAAAATTGCATTACATAGCCTCTGGTATCATCACACCTATAGGCGGCCGTGTCGTGCACGAGACGGCTCGCTCTGTCAGCACACCTGTATGACATATACCATTGCTGTGTGTACAGTGAGAAACTCCTGATGATGGACAGAGGAACTGTCCGAAACATGTAGAGTTTTATCCCAAAAATAAATTTGAGAAATCAGTGCATTTAGTTCGTTTTATTATAAGAATTGGTGTTACTTGTTTTTACGCATGACAAACCGTAGGTTATTTTAGGAGTCTCTGTACTTTTTTCGTGCCGATATCAGTGGCCGCGCGGTGTAAGACGTGGGTCTGCAGCCGTTCGCTTGCAGGGACTGTGGGTGCGAATCCCGCGGGGCATGGATATTTCTCTCTTGAGAGCGCTGTGTTTTGTCAATAGCGGTCTCTGCGTTGAGGTGATCATTCGTCCAGAGAAGCCCTACCGACTGTAGTGCGCCACTGTGTGTGACCTAGAAACCTCAAGAATAAGGATCCCATGGCCCGCGTTGGGCCACAGAGCCACTGTAAAAAAAATTGTTTTCATGTTCTCAGAGTTCTTCCACGTACTAGTTGTTACAGGGCTTGTTGAATATCATTATTGCAAGTCATGTTAGATAAAGGACAAATGTTTGTTATTTAATGTTTGATATTTACTAGCACATTCAGAAATACGCGGATTTTCAGTATAATCTATGAGGTGGTGCACCTGCTAACAGCAGATTTTTGCAGTGCGCGGGCCATAAGAATTTCCTAATTAGCACATTTCACTATCGTCCTTACTCCAATCCACTAATGTTTACTGCCATTGAGATATATCACATTCTCTTAAGAACTAACAGTAACACCATTAAAACACAAAATACAATCGACTAATTTAAAACACAACTAAAACAGAGGGTCAACATAAATATCTGGGCAAATCACCAGATTAATTGTGTAGCAAAATGTTACGGAACCCACGGTATACAGACAGTGCAGTTGGTGTAGACCCCTTTGACAAAGAGTAGAAAACTTCATGTATACTGCAAATATAAGTGATGAAACAGAGATAGAGAAGTCCCCCAGAACACCATTATTTAAGAAACACAACCAGGGCAATCTTTTAATTTAATGGTATTTTGATCAACTAACGTAAGACATGCATTACTAATTTGACGGCCGAAATATTGTGCGAAATGGTTATATGAAACATTGATAGTTTAAAGTCCTCATGTGAAAACCATAATAAGAAAATATGCTTGACAATTAATTTTTAATATTTTTACTTTCGTACTTAAGGACGAGGAATATACAAAAATTAATGGTTGAAGAATTCGTGTAGGCAGAGAGACAACCTAGAAGACCTATAAATAGATGTTAGGTCAATAGTTAAGTGCATTTTTAAAGTATTACTAGATGTTACTGGATTTATCAGAATTTTCATATGTTCCAGTAGCGGGCTGTTGTTGACATGGTCATATACCTCCTGGTAATATAAGACCTAGCTGCACGATTTGACATTTCAAAGAGAAATGTGCCCCGAGTAATTAAATTCAATTTTAGGCCCCGTTTGAAATGTCTGAGCGTAATTCTTTATTTAGTATTCTTCAAATAAACTAAGTTTTATTTTTTTTTAACTTCGAGACTTATTGCGTCTTGTTCGTTCCTGGATATTTTAGATCAGAGGGTAGATCAAAGAAAAAACGGAAGGTGGAAATCTAGTAGCAAATCCTAAATAAGGATTTCGTCTACATGGACACCTCTGAATTTCAGAGTGACAGGAGAGTCTAACGTGAAGAGCACCTTGAATGAAGATAGCAGTAGATGAGGAAAATAGACCCGTGAAGAAAGGAAGCAACCGCAGAATAAGGGGACATTTCAAGAGAAAGTACAAGGAAACGGAAAATTTGGGATAATAATTTGAAAAGCCGACAGTGAAAAGGGCAAGAATAGCATAGGTACATCTCACTATCAATTTAATTCGCTACATTAACGCCACATTCTCTTCATGTTTCGTACGTACCTTTTCTGTAAGCAAGCTGCAAGCTTGCTCTTTTCACAGTCTCCTAATTCTATAGACGGACAGACCTGTCTGTTCATGGTGTTTACAGATCACCCGCTCGTCCAGTTTCGTTCCGTTGTCCTAACAACAGAAAAAAACATTTTCTTCTTAAGAAGCCTTTTCTTTTCTGACAAGGTAAAACAGCGTGCTTAACGTGGACTGACAATGTCTTCAAGATCTTGCTCGGCCACCGTACAGACAGATCTGCGAGTAACCTCTCATTAGGTGGGTGCTTCGTGTCTGGAATAAAGGAGAATACTGTTGGAAATATGCAATCCGTAAAAAATTATCCGGAAATTTTACATTTTTACTTAACAATAATGACCCTTTCAACACTAGAAAAAGCCAGTGTGGGTCTCTATCCAATGTTTCCAGGTTTGCGAAAAAAAACAGTACTTTTTAGAAAGTTCTCAAAATTTGTCCATCTTTCCTTCTGGATGAGCAAAATGTAGATAAAAATGAGTATGAAGCATTACTTATTTGCTTACTCCATGGAGCAGAGTCTTTCTTGAGAAGATAATTGGTTCTCAGCTAGTCAAGGAATTCCACGCTTTAGTCTGAAGCTTTAGTGGAATGATATTGACAAGAAAAAAAAACTGAAGCATTCGGAGGAAAACCACGTCCCAGTGCCACTTTGTCCACCACAAATTTCACATCGACTAAACAGGCGATTAACCGGCTGATCCCTGACACGGCCTAAAGGCTATGATCAGCCTGATTTGTGTATAAGGATTGGATTCGTACCGCGTAGAAATCACACTTCTTCCTGTCTGTAAATATTAAACCATCGTAGGAATACATAAAAAAAGTATAAATGTTTTTTGCATAACATCTGTACCGAGCAAGTCGGTGTAACAAAAAGTCTGTAGGCTTTCGTTCGGGATGTTCTTGGTTGGAATCTCAGCTGGGGAATCAGATGTAATGCTTGATCCTTAAAATTTACAGACAGCTTTTGAGGTTGGACTTCTATTAGGAAATTAGTGTTTTCTTCCACATTATTTACAGGCCTTCGTTCACAAACTCCCTTACATAAAGAATATATAGTTTAGGATAGCAGCGGCGTTGTAAAATAAACCATAAAAACACTCAGAATAAAAAAAAAATTCTCGTATTAATTTCGTTGAGAATATTAAATCGGAGAAATGCAAGCATATAAGCTAGTCGCTGATAGTTACGCATATTCATTCCACCACACTAGATTCTCCGGTCCATATACTTTCCTCGCAGCCTGCATTTCTTTAGATTTAAAAAACCACATAAATCTTTTCCTTTCATGACAAAACTACCAGATACGCGTACAAAAACTCCCATCATACTTCGCGAGATTTTAACAATTTGTAAGTATAAAGAAATTTGAGTGGATTTTGAGGTAGAAAATTACCTATTCCACGCTTTCCAAACTTCCATCAAGAAAGGAAAAAAAGTCTTTTTATGTATAATAATAAAAGAAAAATCTATACTGCAAGTCATCCTTAACCTCAAAGTGTTATCTAAGTCAGACTCCCTGTGGACTACTTAGCACCTTTCGCGCAAGCGTGACACGCTATGGGGGTTACAACCACAGAGATAACGCCGAACAAAGGAACCTAGAAACGGAAATAATCAACAATGAATAGATTCTCAAACGGCGATGATAGGAAGCGTGAAAAAGGAGAACTCAAAAATTAAAAAGCTATCAGAAAAATCTTGCTGACAGTGCGGCTTTACAAATGAGATATTCATTATATTGAATCATTCTCCTCTAAAAATAAAGAGAGGATAAAGAAGCAGGGATGTAGTTTATAAAAAAAGAAAGAGTTTGAGTCAATTCGGATCATTTACTTATGTAAACACTTGAGGGTGGCCGCATTGGTATAATGAACGAACCCACCTCCAACAAAGGGAACAAAAGACGATCGTGATGCCCACTAATTATGTTGGTCATTGTTCGGAAGTCTAGGAGCTTGTATCCTAAGAGGCAAGAAAGGGATGGATTGGGTTGGGCTGACCCCGTGATCTGTGCAAGGGTCAGAACAGAACTTCTGTTGATAGAAGGGCATAAAGTACATTTTCAGTTTGGGTAACAACATCCCGTTGTATTGTTCAGTTAATGTTTTCTACAGCTATCCGTTCGGTACTACATCATAAATGCCCTGACATTCATTTATTTATGCCATGCACGACATTGCTGCCACCATCAAGCGATACTACAACAATATAAAAGGTGCACTGAGGATGTGGACTCTCCTTTATATTTAGGATGACAGCCGCAATTGTCGGCCGAAACATGTCGCGCGTGTGATAAATATATGTCAGGACATGTGTGGTGTCGTACTGACCGGATAAGCACAGAAAATTTTTGATTTTTATGGCTTTAAAACACATTTAAATTAAGCACGCGATAAACAAATAAAAAATAGTTACCAGAAGTGATAATTTGGTAACCAATTTGAATAAAGTTTGGACTAATATATTTCCATCAATCTATGTAATAAAAACCAACTTGATGCACTATTTATCCTCAGTTTATTTCGTCAATAAACCTCTACATGTTTCGGGCATATTTGTAGACTACCATCAGGAGGTATACCCTATACATATACAATAATTGGTGCATGTTGTGTTGAAAAGCAAAATGATGTGGAAAGTAGAAATCAGGGCTTATTTAGGATACTGTTCTGGTATTTCCATTGAGGGACAAAAAAAAACTACGAAAGCCCTAGTTTAGAAAAATTGCTACCCGTGTTCGAGACTCGAACCGGTTTCCACTCAAACATTAGTCAGATACATCAATTGTCTTGGTTTTACAATTTGGCTTATTACAGAATACAGCTGATTTCTAATGCCACTAAGCACGGTAAGTTTTTGTTCATTGGCAAAACTTTGAATGTTAACTCTCTATATGCAGGTATAATTGTAATTCCATATGACACTAATCCAATATCGAGAAAAGGCCTATAGGGCAAGAAAAAATGTCACTCTTTTAAAATACTTTACTTTCAAACTGTGTATTAATTGTCTTTTTCTTATTATTTTGTATTGTGACGCTATAAAAGGTTTTTGTGCAACCACAGGCCTACCGCTGTGTTGCTGTGAAATATAGTAATTATTGTGACGGTAAAAACTCTGTTTAATTACGGAAATTAAACTGCAGTACACACAATGCTACTTCACATAGTCGTAAGACATAAAAATGTCACACGCATAGAAACAACAAATGTTTTGTAAAGAGCAATGTATGTATGTATGTATGTATGTATGTATGTATGTATGTATGTATGTATGAGGCCTTTAACATCACGTAATGAAATTCACATGAAATGTACTGATGTAAAATGAGAATGTTTCCTCAAAATTATGATTTATTACTACGTTCTACTTGAGGTTCAGAAAACACGGATGGTCTAATTGTAATAACTCAGTAACTCTACTAACTCCTTTATGAGAAAGTAACCGGTTCTCATTTAGTCAAGAAATTCCCCGTATTATAGGGAACACGAAGGTTCATTGCCGCATTCACAAGAACCCGCCATTTGTCCCTATTCTGAACCAGATCAATCCAGTCGACGCCCCCCTATCCCACGCCACGAAGATCCATTTTAATATTATCCTCCCATTTACGCCTGGGTCGTCCAAGTGGTCTCTTTCACCCAGGGTTTCCCACCAAAATCCCGTATGCACCTCTTCTATCAAACATAAGTGTTACGTGCCCCGTCCACCTTATTCTTCTCCATTGGATCGCCCGAATAATAGTATATTTGGTGAGGACTACAAGCATTAAGCTCCTAATTACGTAGTTTTCTCTACTCCCTATTACCTCGTCCTTCTTAGGCCCAAATATTGTCCTCAGCACCCTATTCTCAAACACCCTCAGCCTACGTTCTTCCCTAAACTTGAACGACCATGTTTCACACCCATACAAATTTCTTATTGTGGTAGCGCTACAATACACAAGGGTACAATGAAGGACATTCAAGTACATTGCAGATGAAAGATCAGGAGCATGGAAAACGTGCTTCCCTGACACATTCGTCAAACCTAAGTAGCAGATTTGCTGCTGTAAATCACGTAACAGAAATGTGCGATTTACTGCAAAGGCACTTTATAAATAAACGACGAAAAGTTTTCAGGAAGGTGACACTGGCCCTGAAGGCGGAAGAGGAAATGTCTCATGTCCGCCAAATTTCTACCAAACGACGCGGAGTCACACATCTTCAGCGAGTGGCCGCAGGCACAGATATAACGACTGCCATTAGGCCTAAAATCACACATGAATACCCTTTCTTTGACAGGAGACACTTCCTCTTTCTTTGTAAATATATATTTTTGTTTACTTCGCAGGGTTACCGCGGTAGCACAGTGGTTAAGGTGCTGTGCCACAAATCGGAAGGTCGCTGGTTCGATTCCAGATGGTGTCATTGGAATTTTTCATTGACATTATCCTTCCGATCGCACTATGGCCCTGGGGTCGACTCAGCCTCTAACAGAAAAGAGTGCCAGGAGTATTTCCTGGGGGTAAAAGCAGCCGATGAGTAAGGCTAACAACCTTACCACCATCTTGGGCCATTGTCACGTAATCTGGGAACCTTAACTTCCAGGAACCCTCTGGGCACCTCGGGCCTGTAATGGGGCTGATGTACCTTTACCTTTACTTCAGAGTCTGTTTAAACCATTAAACCAAGTGGTGACTATGTGTATTATCTACAGTAATATAAGAAGCTTTGTGTTGTGCCACATAGTGCATAAGTGGCGTTCACTTGTTTGTCGCAATAGACACCGATAGTTTCTCCCTAACAGCATTCAGCGATTGGTCTTTGCCTTCTGTACAAACTGAATCTTTACGTATTATTTAAAAGAATGTCAGCCTCCAAAGGAATGAAGATGTTTCAAGAACGCTGTAGGTGTGTTGCAACTGTGAATGGACAGTGACTGAAAGTTGAATAGGTGAGGATATGGCAGGGATTGGTTCTAACCGGTCCGAAGATGTTTATGGAATTTGTTTGGAGGTCCTGACCAAAACTGCGATCATCTTAGTCAGGAAAACCGGCCTCCTGACCAGTAATTTGACTCGTAACATCCTGAATGAGAAGCCGGATTTGCAAACACTGCGATGTCACTTTGGATCCCTTGACGTTTCTTGGACGGCTTAGGCCTTGTCAATGGAGACAGCAAGCTTCTCCGCAATGTCGGTGAATATTTACCAATCGACACGGCGTAATATCTCGGAGCACTTTAGTTTTCTTTATCGCCAGTGTGAGAACCTTAGACCTTATCGGTACACAAGAGCAGGACTTTTAATGACAGGTCGCGGTATTCTCAAAGAATTCGGAGAAATATTATAAATATAGAACAGTGAGAAATTGGAAGTGAGACTCTCATGCCCTAAATCAATACTTTAATTCCGTTATTCTTTTGGTGTACTGAAGGAAAAAATTCAGCTAGAAAAACTTTATCCCATTCAAGTTCCAAACCCAACGTATTCCGGCTACGAAAGTGAACTTACGTGCAAATTGTGAGAGGGCTTATTTCATGACTGGAATACTTGTGATACTGTAAATTTTATGTACAAATTTATTGACACTTAGGTGATTTGTAACGACACTATTACAACCATCAACATTAGCAGTACTTCGAATGAGATGAGAAGATGATCATTAATGCTAAAATGATACAAACTTAGATGAGTGGCAGTCGTGGTCTTTTTAAACAAATTCAAATATTGGTCTGAGAATACTGAAAACATTAAGCGAAGTCTGATGGAAGATGTCTGATTACTCAACCGTAAAGGAAATTGAGAAACTTCGGAGCATAAGTGTTGAGCATTATCAATATGCCAGCCCTCTGCATGGAAGTTCCAATGTCACGTTTACTGCCTAAAGAGGAGAAAGTGTTTACATCAGTAGAGTGTGTGTTTTATAGAGAACAATTTTCAATCTATTGAGTGAAGGAGCAACCCAAATTATTCCCATTAAATTCCCTGTTTGATGCCAGTAGAGGTAAGAATGTAACCATTAAGTAAATTACACTTCCGAGAAATATTATTAAAATGTATGGCAAAATATGTACTTGGTGTTTTGTGTCCAGTGCTTTGACAATAAAACACAGGTAATTTCACGATTATTCAAATTAACACTGAAAATACGTAACTGATATCACGTGTTGTAATATACTGTGAAATGCAAAGCATCTTTGATGGTCGAAAAATGTAAATTTTACAGTCCTCTGAGCCAATTAGACTGATGAAGGTTATTTAGAAACATGGCATGCAATTAACGGGGGCAGACGATGTACTTCACAACCACTTTAAAGTACTCGAAAGGTATTGTGTAACACAGATCGGAAGCCAATAAGCGTAATAGCCGGTCTATTAGAACTGCCAGTGCCGTGCTGTTTGGCTGTTGCATTCAAGGTCCACAGTTAACTTAGTGCTACCGAGTTCGTTTTGAAGAGTTTATAGTAGTTCTGGCAGTCAAAAAATATTAAAATTTTTTGGGGCCTGCAGATTCAATTCTGTTTCCACACGACCTTCCCACTTGTCTACATCTTGAGCTTGATAAATAAATTCCATATCCTACACCCTGTTTAGCTAAGACTCATTTTAGGTTCGTTCGCAGTGCGTAGGCTTGCCCAGTAATTTTTGCATTCATAATACTCCCAACGCTTTCTATTTTTCCGCCCATCCGCCTTAATTTGATGAAATAAGTAATATCTGGTATGGGGGCAAAATATAAACCAGCTGTTATGCAAATGTACCATATAAACTTTTGACAGTGGTTTAACACGTGAAAAATTATTGTTTTCGAAACTTTGTAGGTGTTTGTGTTTAGTGACAATATAAATTTTCCTGTTATATATTAATGACGTTTCAGCAGTTATGTAGCTAAAATTTTCCATATTAGTATTAATGAATCAAAATTATCACAACCACACAGGAACTGTGGTCTGATTGGAGTTCGAACAAAACTTGCTGTTTTATAAGAAATCATTTTTTTTGTGTTAAAGCACAACACATGAAGGACGTCATTAATATCAATAGTAAATATAAAGCTAAATTATCTCCTTTTATACCATATTTGCCTTTGGGGGACTGGAGGTATAGCTCCACTCATTCTCAAGCGCGTTACTAAAAGGAGCTTCGCGCTCCGGCCGCCTTATTTCCAGGAAAAGAGTTCCCACCACCTTCTGCACAGAAGTTTGTATGCGTTGTAGAGAGAGATGGAAGATGTGAAAAGCGGTTCTAGGATGACGAGCCTTTATATCGCAACACAGTAGTCACCGATTTATCTTTCTAATGGAGGCACAGCGTGTTCTCTGTGCGGTACGAATTGAATCTTCATAAAAAGATAAAAGTAAAGTCCACATTAGAACAGACCACAAAGCCACATAATGGAGGTAGAGGTATAGCTATACTCTTTCTTTAACCTCGGCGATAGATAGGGTGGGTGGTCAACGCCACGCCCCGGCCGCTTTGCCCCCGAGAAAGAGACCCGGTACCCATTGTATGGGAGGCTGGGTAGGCCCCAGGGCCTCTGGACGGGTGCGGAAAATCTCCCACCCCGATGGGATTCGATCCCCGGACTGTCCAGCCCGTAACTATACCAACTGCGCTATTCCGGCCCGCAATGAATTCTTATAGAAGATGGATATCCATTATAGTCTTCAGCTTGAGTATAATGAGAAGAATACGGATGAAAAACTTCGTTGCGTTTTCCTTGATGTTAATCCTTAACGTTGTAGAAAACCGACCAGACCATTAGAGTTTTCGAACTAAACAACAGTTGAGCTGTTTGGTTTTAATAACTGGACGTTCGATTTGTTGAACAGAAAAGTATTTTTACTTAAGCCGTTATTCTGCTAAGGCTCATCGATACAGAATTTCGATATCATCAGATATGATGTACTTCTTGGGGACGAGTGTGAACAGTCATTGTAGTTAATGGCGGAAGGTCTATGAAGAGGGCAAGTCACCGCTAGGCCTTCATTCATCCTCTCAGAAAACCGTTACAGATGAGGAGTCACCATCCTTGACTCGCACTGGCCATAATTCACTCTCAAATTACCGTCCATAACAATGGAATTCCAATTCTAAACATACAGGAGCGTAAAGATAGGCCCAGATGACAGTGATGTCTTCTTCACATATGCCTTAACATAAAGGATTATTAAGCTTATTCTCTGGTTTTTATGCACTCATAATTCAGAATTACCGAATTTTATTTGTAGTAAGATGATCTCAAGTCTGAGTTTGTGTATGGCTTTTATATTAGTGTTATCTGGTGTAATAGGGCTATTCAGAGAATTTTAATCCTGTCACAAGCGGAAGTCACTGATACGGTGCATAAGAGTAAAACGTTACGACAGGAATATTGAAACAAACAAAAAAAAAGGAAAGAGGAGAAATGGGAGGGAGAAAGGAACAAATGGAGCAGAGAAGGAACATTTTAAATATCTGTGACTTGTGTGTTTTGTTGAACTGACCCATATAATGCACATTTTACGTATCCTCGCCGTGGTTAAAGGATACAATGTCTCGAAAGAGTGTCTCCTTCCATCATTAATCCGCCATCAGTCTAAGGCAGCGTTTCTCAACTTTTGTGAGACCGCGGACCGGTAAATTCTTTTTTCATAAGACGAGGGCCCGGTCCCAACAAATATACTCGTAAATACCTTTCAATTTTTTAAGTTCATACATTAAACTAACATAAGTATTAATAATTAATTACAGCAAAATCATAAAGAGTTTTAGTACACTTATGTATACGGTGTGGCATGTTGACAAATATAAAATTACATTTAAATTAGTTATCAATCCCTGGACTAATGAAATCTTGTAGCATATTGTAGTTTCCTCAGGCCAGCATCTGGGTCTGAGTTTTTCAACACATTCACGAATATTTTTCTCCTCAGAATATTCCCACCATAAAATATCTATTCATGAAAATTGCTTAGAAAATTAAATGAGAAATTCCAGGAGAACCTCCCGCGGCCCGGTATATTTGATGCCAGAGCCCGGTACCGGGCCGCGACCCGGCGGTTGAGAAACACCGGTCTAAGGGACCAAACGTTGCACTTATCATATTTTAACTGATGATGGCAGCAACCAAATTCCACAGTTCTGTGGGGCTCTTTAACCACAATGACGACATTTACATTTTCAATACACTCGCTAATTGAATGTTAGGTGCGTTCTTGAAGGTCACTGTCGGTTGACATGTGTATAAACAGTTCCCGATAGACGAATGCAATGGTGTCGACTATTGGTGGAATCAAACCGTCAGTGGAAAGCCAAAGCCCTCGTTAAAAAATCCTTTTCCGTTCCACTTTGTCCACCAGAACATGAAAAGGCCTGGAATCGAACCCTTGGTGAGACTCCGGCAACAAAACGCTTGAGCTTGCAGAGATTAATATACTTTGTTAGCAGGAGTTTCTTCCGATTCTCTTCTATTAACTTACGTTCATACAAATCGTAATGTCTATGTGTCAAACACGTACAGGTAAAACTACTCCGTTACAGGTCTTTAGGGTTCCAGGAAATTGATGGTCCCAGGATTTCTAGACAATCGGCACGTGGTCGTGGCGAAGTTGTCAACCCAACGCACCAGCCGCCTATACCCCCCCCCCCAGGAGATACCCCTTAGTGTCTCTGAGTCGACCCCACAGCCATGGCGTTAATGAACCGAACCCGCACCTTTTCTGCTTTTAGCTCAGTGCCTCAGCGAACCGCGCCACCTCCTACCCCTGTCTAGCATATAGTGTAGAGGAAACTACGTTAAAGTATTAACTCCGTAAAAGCATTAATAATACATGATTGAAAAGAGAATATAATCCTAAGTAAAAACATATTAGTTCATCAGTCAGCAAGGAAATTCTCCTATTTTTACAGGACCCGGAAATACATTATCATTTTTACAATAACCCGAAAAAAAAAGAGCTGACGTTCTACACTTGTGTTTGGGAGGTTTCCGGTTTGAATTTAGGCCGGACATCTAGTATACTGACTGAGAACTTTCGTGGTTTTCTTCAGTCGCTACAGACAAGTGTCAGAAAAATTCCTTGATTAAGCTTCAAATGCTTCCTTCCTAATTCTTTCCAATTTCCCATTCATCAACTCTCCTACTATTAGACGATACACACTGTGTGTTACTGGCAGCGAAGTAAGTAACCATCGCAGAGAAGTTCCCTTCACTTAGGCAGATGAAATTAGTTCTGTGTCCGTTCATCCTACTTCTTCAAGACTCATTTTAATATTACCCTCCCATCTGCGCCTAAATCTCCTAAGTGTTCTTTTCCCTCCGGGGTTTTCGATCATAACCTTGTATGTACCTTCTTACCTCACCCTTCTGTGTTACATGATCCGCCCATATCTCCCTTCATGATTAAATCACAATAATAATAATAATTTATTTATAGAAGATTATACATATTTTATAGTTCCTCGTTGTGCAATTTGCTCTAACTTGCTCTGTTAGACCTTGAAATTCTTGTGATATCTTGGAGTACGTGTTTCAAACAGAAAATTTCGACAGCCCGAAAAAGTAACAGGGATATAAGGGAAGTGTCGTTAGAAGGAGACGCAGTTACTGCATTGAAATTAAACGGATTTTGTGTCACAGAAGGCGTAATGGATGTAACTTTATGATCGGGTGGGAACATTTCCTTTGATCCTGAAGAATTTCAGGCAGAAATTAAAGATACTGTTGGAAGCATGCCTGGCAGCAGTGACAGGACAAATGGAAACAATCAGAATCCTTTTCTATAAATGATGTTTTATGCACAAAGGCAGCTTACGTATCTCTTTAAGTAAATGATCCCATGCGCAAACAATAACGTATCACTAAAAATAGACTTCAGGGTTATATGATGTTAAGCAGTACAGACTGGTAGAAACCAAAATTTCGAATTAGACCAATGAGAACCAAGAGGAAGTACAATTTTGCTGTCAATTTATTCATGCGTTTATTTTGATTGGATGCTCAGCCAGCCAACATAAACATATGACCCATACAGATTTCTAAATATGCTCGAAACATGTAGAGGTTAACTTTTTGAATAAATTGAGAGCAAAATATTCCATCGTGTTGGCTCTTACTGCGCAAATATATCACGATGCACGGTCCACAAAATATTAAATTTCGAATGAGCGTGCTGCCCCCATCTTCAGGGTTTATTAAGAATGTCTGAAAATGAAGGTAGAACTCTCCACCGAAGCGTTGGTAACTATTTACTATTCGATGCGTCGTAACTTCCCAGATGTTTTGAATATTCACTAGCAACGCAATAGAACCTCATATCTCGCACACAGCAATAAACCCATACATTTAAAACTACTGCTAACTCTATTCAAGGTAGCTGATACTCAAATTATCTTCCGATGTACAGGGAAAAGAACGTGAAATCATAGCCACATAAGCGTTACTATTAAAAGTGGACGAATACTAATATATGTATGCGTCGTGTCATGGATCAGGCGGTTAATAGTCTCAGGACTCACACCGCGGAGGGCCGGATTTGAATCCAGGCCGTGGTAGACACAGTGGCACTCGGACAGATTTTCTCCTACTATTTTAGTTTTGCCCTATCAGTTTCATTACACTCATGTCTCGAACATTGTTTCGTCACTAAACACCGACGCTATATGAAATTGGGAACTGAAAACTTCGTCGCATTTCAACAACACACTTAAAACCTACCATCAGAATAAATGCACGTTGTTTTCCAGATATTTTTTTCTCTTACGAGCAGCGTCCAGCCCGTTTCTAGAGATCACCTAGCCTTCTATCAAAAGTGTAGTGGGGGTTTATGTCTCGTGGTAAACCGGCCGGAGAATGAGATGCACTATTCGCGGCGAATTTAGTGCCGACAGTAAGACTGTGTGGCCCTAGGGCTCCTGTCTGCGATTCAGCACTGTGATGTAACGCTCAATTAGGCACAGGGACAATTACAAAGTTCACCCTCAACTACTGTATTTAAAGATGTAGATATATGCAAAAGATACTTGGTAAGATGTAATAAATTTTCTTGTATTATTAGAATGAAATAGTCGGATACAAGCGGATGAGTATTTATGGTGGAAGATTGCTAGGCGATTTATTAGGTACCTTTTTCTACTGGTAAGTACAGGTTACACAGTGTTCGTTGCCTTAGCCTATATTAACGATCCAATAAAGTTGCGCAATAAATAAAGCTCGTGGTTTGGTTACGATATGAAATGAGCAGTTGTGATGAGCGAAACTACGATATAGTGTTGCTACTTCTTGAGGGATTCGCGGTCTAAATTGGATACACAGGGATGTCAAATATTTGCGTCACTTTGAAACTAGATATACAGGGATGTCAAATGTCTCTGTCGCTTCGAAACTGGATATACAGGGGTGTCAAATGTCTATGACGCTTTGAAACGACGGGTTTGCTCTATGGTGAGGTATGGCCTAAGTTTCAGCGACATTAAAAACCCTGTGACTGAACACGCTCCTGAAACAAGTTCTCTAAGCCTTTAGATCTGTCTCGAACTCCATGATGAACACTAGAACACTATAGAATTTCACGATGTGAAATGCAGTCTGAAACTCCCATAATATTTGACATTCAGAGGACCGTGCATCGCGATATATTCTTATAATAAAACCAACAAGATGCACTAATTTCTCAAATTTATTTTTGGAATAAATCTCTACATGTTTCGGACAGCATCTCTGTCCATCATCGGGAGTCTAGCACTGTACACACAGCAATTAGTATGTACCACACGGGTTATGCTGACAGCTTGCTAGCAAGCTGTCAGCATAACCTGTATGGCATACATCTATTGCTGTGTGTACAGTGCTAGACTCCTGATGGACAGGCATACTATCCGAAACATGTAGAGATTTATTGCAAAAATAAATTTGAGAAATTAGTGCATCTTGTTGGTTTTATTATAAGAATCCCCTAATATTGTTGGAAAAATTACATCATAGTGAAAGGGAGAAGGTTATAAGTAATTGCGGTTGTTTTGTTCTTGGAAAGAAGAGGTGGATTTGGTTTGATTTTCTCTCACATAATACTCTCATTATAAGTTTTAATTACAGCAAATCCATCTTTCGGTCACCGTGTGGGAACATCAGATGCCACCGTCAGTAAGCATCTCGGCCAACACCTGGCAATACTGTGTGTCCTCCGTCACCGATTTCACCTACCGTTGAATTTTTATTTTCATTTATAATTCAGATATGGCATCGAAGTAGCCTTCCTGTGTCATTTAGCTTCAGGCACCTGCTTACCATCAGCGCATTTGTTTGTACAGTATTTCTGATTTTTAAGTAACGAGCCACCAAGGAAATCTGAGACACAATTCGACACTTTGCAGCACAGTATTTCAGTGCCCACACATGAAGTTAACTATCAAGAAGGGTGGCTGGCTGCGTTTCTTTAATGGATCTACTACAAACAAGTAACTAAATTCGGTAACTCTGCCGAAAGATGGAAAAAGCTACAACTATTCGGAGAACTGTATTTCTTTCGGAAGTAACTTTCACGCAGGATGGATTTGAAACCCCTGACTTATAAATTCCCAGTGAGTTGTCTGGTAACTGATGACTTATAAACAATGTTCTAATTATAGCTGATAGTTACTACAGACACGTTCTCGTCGTCGTTACGTGAGGAAGAGTAAAATCGTAAAAGCCGCGCTAAAATTAAAAGAGTTTATCACTGTTTGAAATCAAACCCGCCTGATTTAGCTCGGCGTGATAGAGATATAGCCTATGAGAAAGCTGAGGTGCAGAATGAAGAGGTGTAAAACCGTCTGTCCGGGTACGACGGGTTTAGTTTCGCAAATTTAACACATCGATGAACTGTGCCCCCATATGTTTTCATTTCCAACAAAGTGACAATGTCCAAATATATATTAAACACTAGCCGTACACAACATATAATGCGAGACATAAGGGTCTTTTTTAAGCTCTGAAAGCGAAGGAAGTAAGCTTGACTATTTCCAGTTATTTTTATACGACATATCCCCGTTTGTTTACTATTACTTACTTACTTACTTACTCCACCGTGCAGAGTCCTTCTTGAGAAGCCAACTGGTTTGCAGCTAATCAAGAAATTACCCGCATTTCACAGAATCCGAATGTTCATTACCGCACTCACAAGCGTCCGCCACCTATCTCTATCCTGGACCAGCCCAATCCAGTCCATATACCCACATCCCACCTCATGGAGATCCATCCTAATATTATACACCCATCTACGCCTAGGTCTCCCCAGTGTTTGTTTACTATTACCAAATTAATTTTAAAAATTGGTCATACACAACCTACAGTGCAAGATACAACACCTGTTATCTCTTGAAGCAACACACACAACAAACATTTCTAGGCATTCTTTACAGAGTGCTTTTGGTGGCAGAAAAAAAAATTCGGGAGATTGTGGCCTCGTTGTTTGCTGCAAACGAGTTGGTGAGATTTTTACTTGTGGAGCATGTGAGGGGGTAAGTTGCACAGAAATAATCCTCGCGCTGAATATTATAAAAGAAAACATTCAGAGCGTACAGTTTGCTAGATTAGAGGCTTTTAAACATGTCGCGTAAGATGTACTACATATTAACTGCAACTCGTTGAACGGAAACCTGTGTAGTCCCATTTAAGGAAAAATGGAATAGCGGCGATCAATAAGCAATTTACCGTCACGTTAACAGTCCGAGTGTAAAGTTGTTTGTGGCGTAATTTTGAGGAATGTCTCTAATCCAATCTCTGATCTGTAAATGAATCATACCGAGAGGAAATACCACATGGGCGTGATGAAAGCATATCGTGAGAAGCATTGTACGCCAAATATCATTTAAAACAGACACAGATACGCATAATTTGACGTTCAGGTGACCGTACATCGTGATAAATTCTTGCAATAAAGCCAACTAGATGCACTGATTTCTAAAATTTATTTTTGAAATAAAACTCTACATGTTTCGGACAGTATCTCTGTCCATCACCAGTAGTCTAGCACTGTACACACAGCAATAGGTATATGTAGCCTAAAGACTGGTTTATTGTAATTTAAATTTGCGGTGAGAGTAGTATGTGACAGAATAACAAACCAAAACCACCTCTTCCTTCCAAGAACAAAATTCCGCAATTACTTAGAACCGTCTCCCCTTCAGTATGATGTAATTTTTCCAACAATATTAGGGGATTCTTATAATAAAATCAACGAGATGCACTAATTTCTCAAATTTATTTTTGGAATAAAACTGAAATTGATGTATCTAGTTGGTTTTATTATAAGAAGATGTGCATAAACACGTATGCTCGCATGTGTATGTATACAGAAATACATATAAATATATATGCATATGTATAAGCATACTGCATAAACATAACACGAAAAGGAAAACAATCAGAAATTTTGCTCATTATTTTCTAACATGATTTTTACGAATAAGTCGTGTTTTAACTAATGTGAAAAATTTGACCCCGATTGTGTGAAAGGTGTGGGGCGTTACGTAAATTGTTTTTTCTTTTTTCGTCAATAATATGCAATTGAGGAGCTACTTGAATGAAAAAAGTAGCGGCTCCAGATCTAGAAAACAGAGATTAACGGCTGTGGGGCCCGTTGCCCTGACCACGTGACACCCCTCTATCCGCAAAAGTTGGCACTAACTTCGCCGACCGGCGGCGGCCGCTCTGTCGGTATAGTTCGCGTGCGGACTAAGGCCACGGAGTTTTTTTTTAATATGTATAAATATTTGTATTTGACTTCATTTGGTAGTCCTTGATAGATATACCAAATTGCACGCTGTGGATTTCGAAATCTGTAAACTTAAGCCACATTCTTCACAATTTATAATTACTAAAATATTTTCAATTTAATTTTCTTCAGTCTCTTTAACCTGGCATTTACAGCACTTCATAATGTGCCCAGTGAAGAATGGCACAACATGTTGTTGATAAAGAGACGACTGTACTCCCACCAGCGAGCAGAAGCCCTCCGTGGCGTTATCCTAAGACAAACAGCAAATCGGACATATGTGTTAAGTTCATTCATATTCAGCACGTGAACACGCGATAGGCGATAATTCAAGAAAACCTCCGTAAAATTCCCTCTAAATTAAATATATAACTATGATACTTTCATGATGTATTAGCACCCCTTTTGGAGTACCCCCTCTCGCGTTTCTCGCAGATACATACACCGCCAATTATAATAATTTAGAGCCTAAACCAGCAACAAAACTTTGCCATGAGCTACCAAGCAGAGGTATGACACAAACACAAAACAAAACAAGGTCGAGATATGAAAACAGCGAGGCTATGTTATAAACATTATTTCTCACCCAGGGGGGGTCAGTTAGTTTCTACTGTAAGGGAAACAGACCAAGGGGGGTGAAACAGCCCATAAATTACAAGATCTCAGTGAGGGGGCACTTGAAATGGTGGGACAGCAAGTTAGAGAGATTTCCTATCTACTAGAAGACCTTTCAGTAGAAGATGTGTTCTTAGAAAGAAAAGATCTGCCCTTAATCTTTACTACGATTATTTTCCCTCATCAGAAGTTCTTTTTTTTTTTTTTTAGTTTAGAAATGAAGACTTAGTAGCTAGAAGTTGAGGGGCTCCTTCAATGCCGTTCAGTGGTGGCTGTTTCAGGGGTATCAATTAGGGAGTTATGAAACGTACTGCTCTCGAGAACACCAAATGTAGCAGCTCACGATTCAAGAGAATTTTCGTAACTAAATTTAAAGTACTTTAATTACACGTGTTAACAAACATATTCGAAAAATACGACCTTACAAAACTCATTTTTGTCTTGAAATTATTCCTCAAGTCTACAGTACAATATTTTAAGTTGCACTTATATGGATTCATTTCCTGTCTCCCCATTCACTCCTAAATAAAAAAAAAACAGGGTTTTATTATGTTACTTTATAGTCATTTGAGGTAAAACTTTACTCAATGTGATCCTATCAGTTCCAAATATTTCTGGAGAAAAACCATGAAGCTACTTTCGTCTGTTGGACAAAAATTTTCGTATCTTTTTTAGAAATGCTTTCGGGGTATGAATTCAAAGGCTTGCATGTAGGCAGAAGATCAGTTCCTTATATAAATAGGCCGTGTTGTTAGCGGTTCTGACTCGGAATTTTCGTTGTGTTCCTTCGGTGGATTCTGGGATAATTTCTTGAAGACAGCTACTGCTACAATCTTATCTGTAGCCCCTAAATGCTTACAATTCGTGAAATTCCTCCCATTTTATTTGTTCCCAGTTGACACCCTGCAATTTAAACAGCGTCGTTAAGTCACTGAACAAGCAAAAAAACACTCAGTGCTGACACGTGATTCATTCATCTCACTGCTGACTCTGTTGTAGACATTTCCAGTTTCTTTAGCAACGTTAGACTTCTAATTGGGCCAAGTGCTTCATTTCAGGTGTGAACTGGCGTACGGCTGACCGCACGCAACATAGTCCGTATTGAAAGTTTGTAGTCACTCTTATCATCAATTAAATCCCTTCGTCTTAATGAACGTTAAGTTTCATTACTATCATGAATAAGCGCGTACCGTCCATTTTGTAGATTTCTATCACGTTTAACCAACAAATGCACAAAGTTTTTGTTAACACATTTATTTCTTGTAATTCCAACATATATCGATACTTACCTATCAACTGGAAGCTGTATGTACGCTAAAGTTACAAGCTTGTAGCTTTAGCGTACATACAGCTTCCTGGTGATGACACGTAGGTATGGATACATGCTGGAGTTACAAGCAATTACTTAGTGTTAACAAATACTTTGTTCATTTCATTGCCGCGTTCGTAGCAGCGTGTCACTAGACCCTACTATACTACATCAATCCTGCCCACACTCTGAAACACTCTTTTCAAAATGCTTCTTGTACTCGAAAATTTTTAGAAGTGCTTATACTTCTTATCATTGTTACATACAATATGGCCTATATTATTCTGCCAATGATGGTGAAGCAACGAAAAATATTGAATGGTACAGAAAATAAGCATGAATATCTTTATCGTTGCACCGTGTACTTTGTAGTTCAAGTAACACACCAACAAATGCACATATACAGTCTTTAATAAACTAAAATTTACATTAAAACACTTAAAACGCTCCTACATGTTTCGATCATACGATCATCCTCAGGGAGCATACTTTGTTCCTTGCTAAATTTTAGCAAGGAACAAAGTGTGCTCCCTGAGGACGATCGTATGATCGAAACATGTAGGAGCGTTTTAAGTGTTTTAATGTAAATTTTAGCTTATTAAAGACTGTATATGTGCATTTGTTGGTGTGTTACTTAAATAAGCATGACTACACTAAGCAAAAAATGTAATAAACGTACATTGCCAATTGAACATAAAAACTCCCTCCCAATCAATTATTGTTCTTTCAGATAAATACTAAATAATTTTTCTGATATGGGAAACGGAGTAAATTAAAAGCCAAAGGAGAAAGAACTAGTGATACCCCTGAAATACGAGGCGGCCACCAGTCTATCAAGATATCCCTCGTGGGAGGTACAGGAACAATAGACTACTGCTGTCTTATTCACTACTGAATCTTATCAAAAAACAAATCCACTGCCATAAAATTTATTGAGGAAAATGAGGTTAGATTCGCCCATACAAAACAAAAGATTAATCCCTGTAACGTGAAGTAGATGGACAGGGCCGATAATATAAAGACATTAAGATCTAGACGACTTTTTCTTTCTGTTCTTATAAAAATTACTAATATTCCACTTGACCTTCAGTTTCAACTTGCCCCACACATCTAAGACGTAATCAACCGCTCACGATTCTTTTAACAGAAAGAAGAGTAGCAGAATTTTCACCATTTGCAATGACTTAAAATAGCTACCTTAAACAGCAATTATTTCAAGACTGTGAAAGTTTCGGAATATTCGCGACTTACATTTCGTACCACAGTAACCAAACATTTTACGTCAGAAAGTATACCTAAATGTGTCAGTACGGACCAAACAATCTACAAGCCCAAGAAACCAGCACGCGGATTGTGCACTTGGTGGTTGGTGTTACACATTCGGTTTTTTAAGTGCATATTTTATAACCAGATACGTACAAAGAAAATATTTTCAAACGCTCACAAAATGTCGCAAAAAAAGGGCTATTAGCTTCGTCGTGTCTGTTCTGTCCGATCCCATTGGACGGATTTTCGTCAAATTTGACGCTGGAAAATATTTTTGAAAATCTGTCGAGAGAATACAAATAATTTTAAAGTCGGACAGAGATAACGGGCAATTTATAGGAAGACCTAAATATTTTTATGTTGTTGGCAGCGACGTAAACAGCTGGGAACAATATAAAAGATGACTCATTGTTAAATACACGCTCCCTTCTTTTGTCACCAACCATAATTCATGGACTTTATTTTCAAGAGCGAAGTTAACGCTTCCTAAGTGGGTTATATATATATATATATATATATATATATATATCCGTTAGTCTGTGCGACATTAAGCATTTTTCATACAATTTTGCATTGGGATTTTACATTAAACTTGTCAAGAGTGTTAATTTTCTTGTGTACCAATGCATTTAAATTACGTACTTAAGCTTAAGAAATGGCTTGCTATGTCCTCCATTTTAAAAACGGAAGTTTTCTTAATATCCAGAGTAAACTGTTACTAAGTAAGTATTTCACTGAAGGTAATGGAGCTTTATCACAAGCTGCGTATATACAACTCCGTACAATAAGTCATATATATAACACAATATTCAGCACGAACTTTGATTTACGATTTTTATACGGTGAATATTTAATGAAATTCAAGGTAAACTAAACGTCTTTGTTTGCCTTGAAGCTACAAGTTTAGGTGTATCGAAAGACTTTCATGAAATCAACTTCAGGTTTTGGTAAGTGGTGCCAAGTTTTGGGAGATACGCTTTTACCCAGGAGACCTTAGTTGGAACCTTCAAAGCACCCACAGGACTTCACATCTCCGGTACATAAGCATTTGAGAAGTTGTAAGCCTATGTAGCTGATTGTGTGAATAAAACTATATTTCTTACTCATTAATCTTATGGACTTTTTCCATCGTCTAACGTGTTAAAAATAATACAATATAGTACATTTGTGTTTCTATCTGTGGAAAATTAATTTCAAACCAATCACAAAGAACATGTGCAAATGGAAAGTGTGTGCATGACACTGAATTTAGACTTACGTGAAACATAACATTTTAAATATCTTCGAAGATGTATCATTTTGTTACATCTTAACGGATCCTGGGTCGCAAGTTTAAACTTTTCATTCCTTTCTTCAGTCCATACTTAGAAGAACGGACATTGCCACGTGTGATCCGTACTTCCCTGGGGGCGCTCTCTTCCATTCCAAAGTTGAAGATGCTTTTTGGGGTATTTTTCGTAGCCTCCAGGAAAATATCTGAATATTAATTTCGAAAAAAATGCGATCGCTTCTTCCTACAGTTTTCTAAAGTCACAACAAATCTTCCACTTCCAAGTTCATTTTATATAAACTCTTCACCGAATACACTGCTGTGTCTCCAACAACAGAAATCAAATTATTAGACCAGGTTTTCCGGACTAGGGTTTCCGAACCAAGATTCCGCCATAAACCGCGAGAAAAATATACAAACATTTTCAACTCCCATGAAAACTCAAAAGTTTCTTAAAGAGTAACGGGAATTTTGTACGACAATTGGCACTTCTGCAGCAAACTTCGTGTGATATCAGCTGCCTCTTGTTTTGTTATACCTAAACGTTTTCATAGTTCGGGGTTCGTCGGGATATAAAAAGATTATTTTAAGGTTTCCTCCTTGCAAGAAGGGTTGGGGAATACTGAATTTGATTGACAATACAGGAACGACACCGAAACAAATCAGAGCTACTGAAACAGCAAGTGAGAAAAATACTTATGATGTACTTTTGAATTTGTATTCTGCTCTGACTGTTATAATCGTGGTGACATGAAGAAAGATGAAACAGGCGGAAAATGCTTTATAAATGGTGTAAATAATAATATATTTATTTACTGCAATTGGGTTGTCACCCGGTGGCAGTGGTTATTTTACATGTGAACAAAACATGAAATTGGTTACTACTAGATTTAAGTCGGGAGGG
>Ga0136643_10001384_pt1 | contig 29422 bp, 13 predicted proteins | sample TergutLab28metaG_FD_96883 | JGI IMG/M metagenome (GOLD analysis project Ga0136643, IMG submission 96883) | Labiotermes labralis P1 segment gut microbial communities from Petit-Saut dam, French Guiana - Lab288 P1 (version 3) (version 3) | ecosystem: Host-associated > Arthropoda: Insects >... | reverse complement strand
CCCGCATTTCACGGAACCCGAAGGTTCATTACCGCACTCACAAGCGTCCGCCACCTGTCTCTATCCTGGGCCAGCCCAATCCAGTCCATATACCCACATCCCACCTTCTGGAGATCCATCCTATTATTATCCACCCATCTACGCCTAGGTCTCCCCAGTTGTCTCGTTCCCTCCGGTTTCCCCATCAAGACCCTATACACCACCCTCTCCTCACTCATACGCGCCACATGCCCAGCCCATCTCATTTAGGAGGTGTATAGTGTGTATAAATTACTTTATGCACTTATGAACATTTTTTGGTTTCTATATCGTATCATACAGGAAAATATCTGGAATAATCCATTATTACTGTGTACAGAAGTAACGACGCGAAAAATCTTTTAGTATTTAGAAGCATTACGTTTTTTGACACAGCTACTACTGGGTTAGAGACTGGCGATTAAAAGTATTAAAATTCCTTTCACGCGAATACATTTTTTAATGTTTTGGGTGTAGGGTTTATGGGAATATTTTATACCATCAAAAGGTGAAGCTGCAAACAAGAAAACAAGAATCTAAAGCCTATGAAACAGAAATTGCTGTACTCACCCACTGCGTCGAGTGTGTCTCCAAAATGTGCTTTCCACAGTGACCTCCATAGTTGCACATGTGGCCCTAAAGAGGGGGCTTGTCACTAATCACTGTCCACAGTATTCCTGAAATTTTCGTAAGGACTTTACTCCTCGATCGATTCAACTGACCAGTCATGCCTCTCACACACCAAATTTAACCACCGATTTCAAAAACCATTACAAGAAAGATATCACCATTTTCATCAATCACAATATTTTCGTATTTCATATTTGGCTGACGCTAAGAACATACAATATATATATATATATGTATATGTATATGTATATTCAGATTCGTAAGTAATTACACTCCCTAAAGCCAATAAAACCTCGTTTAAAAGTAAATCCAAAACACTGACAATTAAATGACGTGTGTTTTGACCCATAAGACAAAAAGTGTAAAGTATTTCTTCAAAATGGTCGATAAATTATGAACTGTAGGTGTCTTCGAACTCGATAAACCTTGACCGAATCAGGAACTAATGTTCTACACAAAACGTCTTTGAAAGACATGTATCCCGAACTTCTATTGGATGTCAAAACATGGCCAATCAAAGAAAGAGTATAAAAAAGAGGCAGAAGGAGTTGTACTGTTCCCATAGTTGGGTGCCGTCCTGTTCGTCATTATATCGTTTCACTGGCTGAGTAGTGCAGTACTGTAATCTACTCACGAAGTTATAAGGGGTTCGACCCACTGGCCCCTCATAAACATTCACAATTACTTCTGTTTATCGTGTGGTGATACTTAACCTTAGAAAACGCAGCATTTTTAAATTAAAAGAGAGATCTAGTTTAAAACTGTTTCTTTGTGAGTTAAGAAGTTTAGCGTAGTTGTGAGGCATCATATCGGTGTTCGGGAGATATTCTTTTCGAGTTTAGGGCGAGGTATAAGCTATAATAAACATGCATTTTACAGCCCTGCCTTTTATTTAAACCACTGAACATGTAGACTGTACCGTTAGGCAAAAAACTGCCTTCCTTAAAATCAACTGAATTTATTTGCCATCTGAAGCAGATTGGCTTCAACATTCTGTCAACGACACCAACATTACAAATACTCTGTTTTTGCCACACGTTTTCTGCACGTGTTTCGTGCGATGCTTACAATAAACAGTGAGCACCTTGATGAACAACATTCCCTTGTTTGCATTTGCGAGAGAGAAAACCATGTATCTGCTGTGAAATATCAATTGAATCTTTAAATGAAACCCATACGAATTTCGTGTTTCAGTTTTCTGATATATTCTCATTTTCTAATCTAATTTGACGCGACACAAACTTTCAGATGATTAGCCAACATTAAATAACCACCCTGCTCTCAAACGCGATTGTTTATGGTGATGTGATTCAATATGCAATAGGTACAGCAGTATCATAGAAGTGTTTACAGTTGACGAATCCTAAACATTCCCAACAACTGGTGCATCTCAGGACCGCTAACAGGGTTTGCCGCTGACCGCACTGAGCGTACTTCTGTCAGAGTGCAGTTGTTATTCTCCACACACTGATAATTTGATTCGTTTGGAAACAATGGCTCAAGCCACGTGCTTCCACCACAAAACAGTTGATCAGAGAAGCAAATATTTATAGTCAGAATGATAACAGAACTTACCTACGATATACCTTTATCAAAATTTTTCTCTTGCCTCTGGAATCCAATAGGATAATTCTGCAAATTGCTTTTAATTAAGAAAAACAGCTTAAAGATGAATAGGAAATAGAAATGTGGCTTCAAACGGAAAAAGTTTCACTTTTATTTTTGTGGAATATACTTTTAACCTCTCAGAGATAAAACTGATATTACTTTGCAATAAAACTGATATTACTTTGCAATAAAACAATTATAATTTTATCAACTGCAATACTTGGGCATATATGGAGGAACGTCGTCTGGGGTACGGTGCCACGGGCTTTAAGAGAAGCGCACTTGGTGTTCAGAGGATCCTATACTTCCATAATCAGGAATATTTACCTGCAATACTCTGTATTCGTTTCCACGAAGGAAAGTTAGAAATTTATTAATGAATACCCTAAAATTCCTCACATATGTAGTAGCTGTCAGATGTTCGCCATGGATAAATAAGACCATAACGTAATACTGTCAAGACCCAATTTTTAAATTTGTAAATAATATTTATGTGACTTTTTTGCCCCACTTGGCTCTTTATATACTGCCAATGCATGTTTATTACTGTCAAATTTATAAATAATACATATAGGACCCACAGCACTGAGTGTCTTAGATTCTTTGTTTGAAAAAGATGTACAGTAAAATGTGGCACTGCACACAGATACAAGTCAGTTTCAATGTACTTAATTATACAGGGTATAGACTTAATACGGAACAAGAGAAGTATAAACGTAACATTCAGGCGCGTTCGTATAACCACTTTTTCTATAGAAAGCAGTAAGTAATACGTATTTTGAGTGTGTGTCTGTAGCCTTTTTATCCAGCATACAACGCGCATGCGCCGAATTATATTGTCATCTGTGGTTTGGCTAGTTATACAGTCACTCACCGATTTACGTAAGGGTTGCTTTCCGCGGAACCTAACGCAAGGTGAATTTTACGTAAGTCGGAATTTCACTAAATTCAATTCTATTCAACGTTTTCATCTCACGCTCAGGAAAAATTACAAAAGAGTGCTTCGAAATGTACAATAAAAAGATTAAGACAATGTCATCTACGTATTTCTGTCGTCCAAGTTGTGTCCTTCATTTATTTCCACGGAATGCAAAATACGTTTCCAAGAATTTTTAAGTTTTCTGCGGCCGGCACAAATTTGCGTGAAGTCGAATTTACTTAAGTCAGTTACTGTATAAGTAGGGTAGTTACTGTATTTCTGCACATTGCCTCATAAGCAGCAAGATTTTAGAAAAAAAAACGTACTTGAACATAAAATATGTGTTTTGATGTTCTCATAATTTTTCTAATATTTCTAATTCTAAGAAGAGTTCTGCGAGACATTATCATAAACGCACATAAATCATGTAAATTATCCACTATTCTAGTCAGATTTTCAAGAAACTTCAATTCTCTCGACAGATTTTTTAAAAATACTGACAATATCAAGTTTTATGAAACTCTGTCCAGTGGAAAGCAAGTTGTTCCGTGAGGATGGACAGAAGGAAAGACGGAGAGACAGATGGACGAACAGACATGACGAAGCTAACAGTCACTTTCCGCAATTTTGAGAATGTGCCAAAAAAAGTTTAACCCTTATCCTGCTAACGTGGAGAATATGGTGAGCCAGCAAATGACAGATGGGATTTAACTCGGCGTTTAAAGGGTTAAAAACACATGTTACCTATTCATATTTTGTATTTTTTTGGAACAGATTTTCCCAACTTCGTCACAGCATTCCCGTCACAGCAACCAAGCTCGCCCAGTAACCTTCTGACACCGAAGACTATTTCAGTTTTTATTCGGGAATTAAAATAGACAGTAGGGTTCACCTATTACAATGTATATTATCAGTTGCAAGAGCACTGATATCAATATAATGCTTCCGTTCCTCACGTAAAATGAGCTTGTATTGTTGCAGAGAATCCTGCGCTTCAGTCTTGAAGAAACAAAGTATCTTACTTAAAACATTAGAAAGGCATTGCTCATAGAGCGTAACTGAGGACGTGTTTACACTAAGAGCGGAAAGGACGGTCTCTGAGCCAGCACTTACTGCAGTGGAAACAGTGACAAAAAAGAAAGTGTTGCAAGTAGCATCATCAGACTGATGGTAGATATGAGAACAATTTTGACCAAGGCTTATAAAGTGGATTTTAAATAACAAAGATTATACAGTAACTGCGAACTGGAGCAAAATCGTTGCGGGTATGCGTGCGCTGCTTCAGATATTATACAGATCCCACTCAGATCCCCACATCAGCACAAATTACCATCGCTTGTTCCTTAATATAAACAGTCCAATGCTTCCAAATAGCCCTTGCCATATTACGTGCGATATTTGGTTTCACCTTTAATTCAAAACAAATCCTACGTTTGAAAGAAATGTTTGAACTCTTGTGCACTTGAGAATCGAAATGGTTGAAATTAAACTAGCTTCACTCCACTGTCTGATCCTCTCCACCGTCTGAGGTGTATATAATACACACAACATTTCAAGACTCACTTCTACTCCTGCAATAAGGTGATAATTGCAATTTCACTGTAGACTTTGTTTACTGTGTTTAGTTCAGATATTAGTGACAATGATCGCCATTCGAACCCCAAGCCCTTTGAATACTGAACGTCTTCTAATACCACTGACCGCTACAGTTCAGAAGTATAGCGTCTGACATGAATGCAATAAAAGCAATAATTTCCCAAGCTATTTGTGAATCGGTAAACCTAAATTGAAGTCGATATAATGTGACTAGACAACTGTTCACGCCAATTGCCAGCTGCAGTCTTGACTAAACTTAGTAGGTAAAACCACAGTAGGGAAACACAGATAAAGGCGACATTGCACTTTTAAAACAGAAAACAAATCATACAACTGGAGTGTACCTTTGCTGTACCTTTCACAAAATGTAACTCTCACACGGAACAATAGCAAAGTTATGGAACAAAGGCGCTCTTATTCATTCTATGTGGCAAATTAATCTCCAGGTTTCATGAGGCTTGGCTGAGAAATGAATACTGGCTGAAGATATGTTACATGTTGACTGGCCTTTAGTTAGTGCCACGAACAAGCATCATAAATTGCATGATGCTCGCGTGTTCAACCAAATATTAAACCCAAGTTTTATATTAAAATTTTTCAAATTTTTCCTTACACAAAATTAAGAATTGTGTTCTTAGACTTTCACTTACATGACAAATATATAGTCGTATTGTCAGAAACAGTTTTTGCACATGCATAACGCCACCAACCTCCGTAAATAATATGTTAGATGCAATTTCAACACGCAGAATGTCAGCAGCCGGCACGTAATAAACTGTGGCAAAAATATTGTACAGTAAAAGCTGCTTCAGTTCTGAAACCCCACTTCTTGTTTTTCTCTGCCAATTTTACGTACTCTATTTTATGTTGGTTTAATCTTACCCAATATTAAACGATGTGGTCTCGGTATTACGTGTATTTCTCTGCACACTTAACAATGCAACGCCGGTAATCTCCTGTTTACATTTTGTGAGCTGCCTGGTAAGGGCTTTGTTCCTGTTGGACATTACACGTAACTGCGGTAATGTAATGTGAACACGTTGCCCAGATGGGTTCCGGTTCCACCTGAGCATAAAGTGGAACTCTACTACGTGTGTGTGTGTGTGTGTGTGTGTGTGGACAATCCTCGGAGGATATGCAGTGGGCATTTTCCAAATAACAGTAATACAGTTTGAGTTTTATTTATTAACACAGAACTTCTGTGGTTCAATATCAATTTTTCTGCACAAATGTCCACCGTGATATATATTGTTAGCACTTTTTATAATTAAAAGTTTTCAACTTTGGTTTAGCATAGCGGTACAAGCTCTAAAACTTCAGCCTCACGTACAAAAACGAATCTACTCTAAAATATCCGTTGTGTTCCCACTGACAGTGCAAAAAGAAACGCTCAATACGCACGTCCTTCCGTCCGCGAATAGGCAATTGTCTTGCTAACTGTTGAAGAATGCTTTACGTTATCCAACGCGGACATACAGGTCAATTGAATTATACCGTTCTGTCCAACACTGGCCACACGCCGTCTGGCAGTCTTCAGAGCGACAAACACATGTTTTGGATATTAGATCTTCTTTCACTTCCGGTTATGTAATTTCTTGGACGACACTTAATCGTTTTACTATAATTCGAATTCTGTATACGTACAACGTAAAACGTTCGCCTTACCGAAGTTCTCATCTTGAAGACTGGATACAACAGAACATTTAGACATTTTCATGTGTTCCGTATTGAAACACTACTACTTAATGTGCATGTACAGTGTGGCAAATTGTGAATGTTCCCACAGTGCATGCAAATTTCAAACTTATGATACCATTAGCCTCCGGCAGTAAACTAGAGCGCGCATCAAACTTTTACTGCCTTGCTCTAGTCCGCGACAATATTCACAGCCCTCTCTTTCATATACTACACGCTGTACAACAAAGCAGAGAGCTAAGCAAGCGGTGTTCGTGAGAACCTTAGACCCTAACATATTTGTCGGAAACACAGTATTTAGGAATTGGTATCTAACGTCACTTTATTTTAAATGATTGTTTAATACAATCAGTTTGCGTAACTAATTATTTTATTACGCCATTAAACTAATAAAAAGTGGCATTTGGAGTTCATGAAACATAAAAACTCCGCATTGAGAAACTTAACGGAATTCACTCAGTTATTTTAACAACCACTGCACATATATAAAATTTACACATTAAAACATTAAAATATTAAAAACGCTCCGACAAGTTTCGGTCCTAGGACCGAAACTTGTCGGAACGTTTTTAATATTTTAATGTTTTAATGTGTAAATTTTATAAATTTTATATATGTGCAGTGGTTGGTATAATAATTGAGTGGCTTGACAACATGCACGGTGTAACAACGAAAATATTAATTGAATTCCTTTTACAAACACCGCACATGCGCACTTGCCTTCCACTTACTGACCAACGAGGTTACTTGACAATAGCGTGATTGAAAGTTGTGCAGATGCCTTTCGAAACCCAGACTCAAGAAGCCCTGATGCGTACTTATTTCATTTACTCAACGCACAGATGTTAGCGTACAAAACCTACACTTTGAGACTTTGCTATGTTTCCAGGCAGACCGTCTAAGCAACATTAAACACAGATTTCTAGAAAAATCCGAAATGCTTCTCCGGATTGTTATATTTTTTGCCCCTAAATGTTACAAAAGCCTTGGAAAGGTCCAGCTGTCAGTCACGTATTCTGCGACGTGGACACACGTTTTTTTCAGGAGATTTTAGGTGTCTGCATCGGTATGGACAAGATATCCGTCGTTTTGGAATACGAATCTTCTTCGCTGGGTGTCTGGTTCCCATATATTTCAGACAGTGTAAAAGTGTCATGTCAAAAGTGTCGGAAACATTCTTCTTGGACATATTTCAACTTCTTAAAGACGATACCTCCAATTTGTCTCGAAACATCGAAGCCCCGAATCTCCAAGGACGAAGCGCCATATTCCAGAATAATGGATACATGACACTTTTTTGTCTTTACAGGTCTGATATAACTCCTTTGGCTTTCCTTGTTCTTGTATAGGAAGGCAAATTGCAATATTATCAGTACTGTTAAAAACGAATGGTCTTTTAAACCGAACGCCTTAAATACGGTAAATAATGTATATGGCATCACATTATACAGTCAGCTGCACTGTGCACATTCTTCCCACATCATGTGCAAGCTCTGCATTCAGTGCCCATTTAATTAGGCCTTCATGCATTTTTATGTTTCAGTAATAACTGTGTAGGTTGTTTAATTACAAATTTATTCACAGAAGTTCATGAACTTTAAGATATGTTGATTAAACAAAAATATGCATTTGCCCTGACATTTCGGAACCTGACTAATAACGACTTAATCTGTGCTATGTACAGCACATAGACTGCTCTTAGACGTTTCAACGGTCGAAAACTGAGATCGCTATGCGCCGTTGCCATCAGAATAAATATCACCTAATACGATTCCTTCCTCCGCCACTCCCATACAAAACATGTTTTGGAAAACTGAGTGATTACAGCAAAAATCTCCCCTAAAAACACAAAAAAGTACACTATCACTGAAAGCATATGGACATGGCGCTGTCCCTACTGGTAGTTACGCGGGCCCAGGTGAAAGTAAGAAGAGGGGAGGGGGGTTGTGATGATCCGCTTTTGAGAATTATGCTTTTTTTTCAGATGCCATTTATTTCCAGCTTGTGTAATGTGTTTAGCTGACAATGGACAAAGTTAAAACACCACACTACTCTGATCATTGCAACGAGTGTTATAAAAACATCCATCCGTAATTACGAAGTATGATAGGCAGCGTCATTACAACAAAGTGGGTGTCGCCGACCTGCACTACCGTACTGTAATAAGTATGCTGATCCTCGTACACAAACCTTTTTTTAACAAGGCTTAATCCTCTAATTTGTCGCCCTTCACAAGCAGTGATGGAAGAAGGCCCATACAGTAAACATTTCATTGAAACCGTTGCCGATTATGCGCCTTCCAGCTTGTCACATCGTTGAGGAGAAATAATTTATTACATTGCTTGAGAAATTAAAAAGGGACAATAAACTGAATTAGTAGGTCATAACTTATGAAAAATGTTAACAGCATCTCTGGGGGAAGGACAGACAGATCCCTTGGCCAGTATTTTTCCAACAGCGACCTACTGTGCAGCTAGAATGTCAGTTGAGTCTTTTACAACTGTGAACTAATGATTTTGTGTGTGCTGTAAATTTGTGTGCCCTCACTTTACTGTTATTAACCCTTTACAGACGAATGGCAGACTGCTTTATTTAAAGATCCAGTCCGTACCGCGATGTAAACACTTTTCATCTCGGTTATAAAAAGCAATCAGTTTATGATGTAAGTGGTACAAGTCGCTGTTTGTTCTCAGATAAATACAAAACACATAAATACACTGCGTGGGCAGAGCGTACAGTTGTTGAATGTTAAACCTGTTGGTGCATCACCTAACCAGTAGGCTTTAAAAGGTTAAACATTTCAAAACGCCACCTATGGTAGTAAAAAAATACACCATTTTTATTCATTTTTATCATTCAGCTGTTATCACAGGATACGTATTCCAGCACTCAAATCATTGTACAGACAGCTGACTGATTAACACAGGGCCTTAACTATTAACGACCTATGTTGAACTGAATATGTAAAATGTCTGCATGAATGGCTGACACGTGTGTTGAGTCGTGCAGTGAACAACGAATGGTTACATTTCATTAAGTTTATATCCGCTGATTGCTGATGTATAATATATGGATCCACTTAATCTAAAATGTTGATTGAGTCCTAAAATATTCAGTGACTCTATATGAATGATAGGGTTTATACAGCTATGAAATAAATCTGACGTTAATATTGTGCCAATTCGGATACATGGACCTACGAGAGTCAAGAAAAATATCCAAAATTTTGCCGGAGATTCAAACCGAGTACACTCAGAGCAAGAAGTCAGACTACTGCACCTTTATTATCTTTCTCCACTTTTAGACACTATGGTATAACTCTCGAAATTGCTTATTACCTTCGCCATACATGTCCTTCCGTCTGTCAGTCAGTCTGCATCTACCAGCGCGGATCCCAATGGACATATTTTTGCGGAATTTTATATTGTGGGCTACAAAAATCTGCCGCGAAACTGTAAATTTCGTTAAAAATCGGACAACTAGATCAGTCACTGTACCTTTACGTTATTGTCAGAAGTACCAAATATTTTGTAGGTTGACAGCTGTTCAACGGGAAACGCAACAATACCAACGGAAGGTACTGCTGCAAAAACCATACCAATAGCATTTCCGCTAACGCGCCAGAATGTTGCGTTATTCAACATTATGTGTTCTGTTTGTTAGCGGAATTGTAATTTGCCGAAAGAAATTTTGCAAATGATAAAGTAAAGGTGTGGATTTGCAGTCCGCCTGTATTTTTAGAAGCATAAAAATCTACTGGTTTGAAAAGGTGACGTCAAGTTGTTCTTAAAGAACACTGGATAAATTTCTCATACGATACGCTAACTGGCACGTCCGTATAAGACTACTGTTTATCTTTAGGAAAACCATCATATATGGCCAATCACATTCTAATTGCATACTTAATTACGTCGGACTCGGATGTTTGGGAAAGGGCAGTTATTGGAACGATGGAAATTCCATTTATTTAAGGCCGGTAGCGAGAGGAAAGTTTGCAGCAATTGCGTGGTTTCGCGGCTGAAGATGGGATCTGCGATCTTCTGGGATATCACGCAGCATATTATGGTAATGCATTACTGACGTTTCACGACAACATATCCGTCCAACCTTCAAAGGCCAAAAAGTTCAAAACAAATTTCAAAACCTTTGGTTTTCTAATTACTGAAGATAGAGTGGATAGGTTGTCCCGAAACATCGGTAAAGAACAGTGTGAAACATATTGGTCCCATCTTCAAGAATCTAGAACTCCAAAAAGAATAGAAATCTTGGATTTCTTGACCCTTCAGGATGGGACCGATATGTTGTACTCAAAAGTCGAGAAGGAATATTACCACTGAACTCTGCGTAATATCCAAGAAAAGCGCAGATCCCTTCACAGCAGTTATCCCCCGCGAGATCTTCACATATCTGGGTTCTATCTAAATCTGTGAAGAAGATGGCTTCTTGAGAAGGCAACACATGCTCAACTGGTCAAGAAATTCTCAGCCTCTTTGAATTCCAAATTCTCAGTATTCTCTTCACAAGTGTCTGCCACTAGCCTGTATCTGGAAGCAAATAAATCCACTCTAAATCCTCGGATCCAACCATATGTTTTAATACTATCGTCTTATTACCCCTACGTCCTCCGAAGGGTTTCTGCCTTCAGGAATTCTGAAAAACACCAACAGTATCCGTCTCACCTATGTAGTAAGAAAAACAGTACCCAGTTTCACATAGACGTATTTAGTTCCAGTTCGTGCCAGACACTCGATGGAAAGATAAAGTGCTCCCGTTACAGGCCCGGTGTGGCCCAGAGGGTGGGTAGAGGTATAGCTCTACTCTTCCATGACCGTGGCACTAGAAGGGGGTGAGTGGTCAGCAGCACGCCCCGGCCGCACTTTATCCCCGGGAAAGACCCGGTACCCATTTTACAGGAGGCTGGGTGTGCCCCAGGGCCGGTCTGGACGGGCAGAAAATCTCGTACCCACCGGGATTCGATCCCTGACCGTCCACCCCTAGTCAGTCGCTATACCAACTGAGCTACCCAGCCCACAGACACTCGATGTACATTTAATAATATCCCGTGGCTGTCTGCAGTATCTCCAGTTGACTATCCACATAGCATATCACGCAAGACACATTCCTCCTTGCGTATTATTTATTCACACTTACATTATCTCTACCCGAGCAGTATGAAATACTATCCAGAAACTGATGCTATGAAATCTTATATCAAAATAATAATCACTATTCATTCTCCAGCTCTCCTGACACCATAAGAAAAATAAACAGAAGATAAGTAATGACAATGTGGGGGAAGAAACTGACGAGCAAGACTCAGTACCTTCTTCATAACTGCGGTATATATATGAGAAATAAATTTGTTGTGTTTTATGGGACCTTAATTTTCATTACAGAGTTCACAAAAGCCCGGCACTACTCCCTGTTCTGAGCAAGGGAAATTCGGTCCAGAAGGATTTGTCCTGCTTCATTATGTGCAGCCCCTCAGAGGATGATTCTATTTAGGGTAATCTATGACGTAAAATATTGTGACAGTTATTCTATATATCCTCATTTCTTTGACTGTAAAGAATTAAGGACCTGTTTCACACGTTCATAATATTTTGCAGCGGTTTTTGTTGCAAGGTTCAGAAGTCCATAGCAACCCGCTCATAAGATCCCCCCCTCCTCCTGCTACAGGTGACAAATGTAAGAAGTTCGCAGCTCTCAACTGCATTTCTTCCAAATTAATGTGTGAATTACATAGGGATATATTATGACCTGGTGAGTCTAGGCCTCTTCATTGTCGAAGTCTTGGGATCACACTCTTACTCAACACAACAGGCGGTAGGACTCCTCAGGACGAGTGATTAGCCCGACGCAGAGACCTCCAACTGATAATACACAACACTCACATCAGACAGACATCCGTGACCCCGGCAGGATTCTAACCCGCAATTCCACCAAGCAGGCGGCCGCAGAACCCCACCTCAGACTGCGCAGCAACTGTCATTCGCCTGTTTTTCATTCTACCCGATAATAAATAGTAATTTAATATTTTTAAATAAGATATAAATTTTGATACGGTATTGTTAGGTCAGAATCTCCGTATTCGCAGGCCAAAAATCGCTACCAAATTACGTATCCCAACAATAACGTTGTAAAAGCGATATTCATTTCGAATTTTTTTTGTACTAAGATCAGCTCCTAACTCACAGAGAACAATTTTCTTTTAAGTCGAAAGATGTGTAGGTAGCAATAGCACGTAGCGAAATATCCACGGTTGTTAAACAAAAAATGTGGAACTCGTAAAAACAATTTGGGCGAATTACAAGCTTTCTGAATCTTACAGAAGGTGATATGCACACCAACTAGTTGGCTTTGAAGTTTCAAATGTACACGACTTGTGCTTCTTACAACATTAAAACAAACAGGCAAAAAACAGCAAAACTTTTCTACAATGCGTCTTTTCAACACTTCTATCCCAGTATCACTATCAACATACACAGAAAGCTTTCAAGCAAATATTTTGAAGGAACGCGTGATGTTAAGTTTGGGGCTGCCAACGCCTTTCCGCCAGCAGTACTGGCCGGTGCAGTTGCCGCAGATGAAATTTTTCTCCACGTAATCCCATAGCATGGTACAATTAATCTCAGTCCCCAAAAGCAGTGTATACCGATACGTCAGAAGTAAAGTACATAGAGAATTGATTTACGAGATATTTCAACACAGATTTATTGCTATCGCCAGGTATTAGAAAAATATCACGATAAAAATAAATACTTTAACATGTGAAACACAGGCTATATTTAAAGTCCCTACCACACGGGTGTCTGAGTGTGCTACGACTACACTATATCCTTCCTCAGTATTAACGTCAAGTTTCAATCTCAGTGAACCCATATTTAAGCTAAAACTTTGTGAATCAAGAATACTTAATTTCATATAAAAGATATCGTTTCGGGGGTATCACTGAAGAATAGATGTGATTATCTGACCGATTCATGTCAACGACACAGGCCTTGATTTCAAACTTTCGCCGTGTTCTAAATGTTGTATTCTTTCTTCTTTGTAATTCCCCGGCACCTGAATTTTATATGCCGACGTTTCGGAACACTCTGTCTGTTCCATCTTCATAGGCAGGTAGGTATGAAGTGTGCCTGGATTAGAGAAAAGTATTTACAGAGGAAAAGGTTTGGCTCGAAAATTTTCGAGCCAAACCTTTTCGTGTATAAGTACTCCAACTTTTCACTAATCCAGCCATACTTCCTACCTACCTGCCTATGAAGATCGAACAGTGTCCCAAAACTTCGGCATATAAAATTCAAACGCCGGGGCATTACCCAAAGAAAGAATACAACAAGATACAGTGCCTACAGGTTTGTAGTCTGATCTTGGGGAATATGAATTTACGGCATATGGCTTCTTCAAATTTTTTTATTCTTACTTGTGGAAAACAATATGTTATAATTTGTTTCGCGTTTGATGCAACATATTCTATGGCGCTACAACTCTCATAGAGTCTTGGCCTTCTCGACAATATCCTTCCATTTAAGGCGGTCCTGTACTTGTTCTGCCCACTTCATAAGTTTCGTCTTCGTCAGATCATTCCTGACATCATCTTCCCATCGAGACTTGGGCTTTCCAGCTGGTCTTCCTGTGAATGGTTTCCATTTGTGTATTCTTCTAACTATGCTAGTTTCGGGCTTTGTATTTATATGTCCAAACCAACTCAATCGTTGGGTTTTAACATAATTTATTATGTTCCGGTGTTTAATTAATTCATCCAACTCCTTAATTGTTTTAATTTTCCAAATACCGTTGACTTCCTTAGTTGGCCCAAATATTTTCCTTAACATTTTCCTCTCAAACACAGACAGATTTTGTATAATACTTTCTTTGAGGACCCATGTTTCACAACCATAAACTACAATTGGTCTAATTACTGACCAATATAATTTCAATTTAGATTTCCTGGACACCAAATTAATTTTAAAAGGCACTTTGTTTGCATAGAATGCTTTATTCCCTTCAACAACTCTTTCTCTAATTTCTTCTTCCAGACTGTTATTCCCATTCACAATAGTACCAAGGTAGCTAGCTGAATGATCTAATCATTTGATGCAACTAAGTAGAATAATCAGTATCTACGGATAAACTAGAGTGTAGGGTGTAATAAGTGTAATTTTTTCTGAGTATCTTCATAAAAGCAACTCTGAGCTTAAAAGCAAATATTAACATTTAATTAGCAAATGTCATCATCTTCTACATGTATTATTTACAACATAAGATTTTTTTCCTGTATATTTACATTTGTTAGCGATGTATAGCGGCTGTAATATAGACTATAAAATACTGTTTAATAATGCCATCATATAAAGAAGAATACAACTGTTTACATTAATCCACCTAACGATATTTCGGATTTGAAACGTAATTATAAAATTACAGTGATCAGTCTAGTGCCTTGACAGCGAGCGTATATGAAACAATAAGCATAAAGAAACAACAATATAACTTTCTACCGCATCAAATAACAAAAGCGTTTTGATGTGGTGGTTACCTCAACAGCGCATGCGGTTGCTGCCCTTTCCACTGTTCTTCGCCACTAAAATAAAGGACTGTGTTCCTTATTACCAGCCCATTTCGCATTAACAGACTTGCCTCTATTGGTAACAGTAAATACAGTCTTGGGCTAAAGGCTCGAAAGTTAGTACACTGATCTCGAAACTGTTCACATGAGGATGGAAATTAAACAAGAACTTATATCCAAACATAAGAAAGTGTTTTGTGAGTTTATAGATTCAATAGATTTCGAACTTTTACTACGGAACGAACAATAGAGAGATCAAAGGAAGCATAGCATGTAGTATTACACAATGTAATGGAGCATGCTTAATAAAAAAAAAAAGAGGCCTATTTATTGCATACTTTTTCACTATTTTAACACTGTCAGTAGGAGAAGTATGTATGAAGTCAATTTTTTTTTATTTCCCATCAGTGTCACGTTTAGTATGATCTTATATCTGTTTTAAAACATCGATTTCAGTGAACAGTGATTTATCCACACAACTCTTACGTTTGATATTCAATTTGCTCAGATCTCGCGGAACGAAACGCGCGTATAGCGTGTTGAGACTTGCCGACATGAAGCAATCCGTCACGTAGCGACTGGCATTAGTTTTCATTCTTTAAAAGTAAATCAATTGATGCCTCTAGTCCTGCAAACATAACACATGTTACTATTACTTGCCATCTCCGTGTGTAGTTCTCGACACAGTGTAAGTAAGTGATGGCTGCTTTAAGAAGGGTTTCAAAACACGAAACATGTGGATGATTTTGGTCTAGAAGGCGTTGTAAGGGATAGATCGAATCCTGTGCTCTAAGAGCTGATGTAGAGGACATGACAAATTTTGTGTGAAGCATCCATGCAGCATAATTTTTCGAAGAGTTTTATCTAAAGACAAGTCAGTTTCTAAGAATGCACAGAATTTGTGGTAGATACATGAATGGATGTAGAGAATGGGGTGAATGATATTTGCAGGAACACTGAAGTACTCAGAGAGGAGGCTGTCCAATTGCCATTTGTCTACCGCAAATTACACACTGGCAGGCCTGGGGCTGAACCAGAGGCTTAGTTCTGGAATACTTCATGTGATATAAACAAAAATAATCCACATAATCCACACATAAGGACTCACACACTAAATGACTGCGAAAGGTTAGGGGAGCGCTGGATCCGCACCAATCTATAAATGCTATTGTCGACACTGATGCTAGTTGCAGAATTAAACAATAGAGACATCCGACAGCAAATTAGAGGGAACTATCAGAAATACTGTTCGGGATGTTCAGGTAAACTAACAGGTAATGAATTTGGATCCACGAACAGGAAGTTCGGGAACTTAACTGTGAGGTCAATTTTGTAGAACATACGAAATTTCGGGCGCAGTTGTTGGGTTAAAATATCCAATTAAATAGTATACTGGTAGCAATACTTATGTTCCTACTAAGGACATTATCTTACTATAATTACCTTGCCCTATAATAGGAATACTAAAACTGGCATCCACTAAACACGAATCAGTTAATGCTAAACATTCGGTTATTTTACAATTTTACACCTACTAAGAAAATAAATCCCTAAAGCAGTGTCCTTGAAGATGTTACAGCAGCCAAGCTGTTGAAGACGTTCCCAAGCTCGTTTATTGCCCGTGTACTCACTGACGTACCTTCACTAAACTTATGCCGCTAAAGATATTCTCAAAGCGGGTTGTTACCCAAATTCTCAATAACACGCGGTGTGTCTGAGCAACCCACTTATCTAAAAGCAGAGTATTATTTTGCAGTTCACTCCTAGAAATCCAAAGTGTTATATTCCATTCAAGATTTCAAACATTTCGTGGGCATTTCTCACGTCTCTCCCTTCTACATGGCACATCTCACACATAACAAAACGACGAAGTTCTTCACTATGTAACTGTCTCAACCATGCTATTAACACATTTTCTGTCATTTACGTAAAAATATCCTCCTCAGCGCTGTCATCAACACTTCAATTTGCGTTCTTTTGTGTGTCAGGGCCAAAATTAAACAACGACACAAAGAAGAAGTAAAATGATACAGGTTTAGTTTAGTTTTTGTTTTTGTTTATCAGCTTTTCCATCTGATTTTAAATTAAAGTAGCTTTCAGTCTGGTGATAGCTGTTAAGCATTTTCTGAACATAAACACTCTCAAATTGAAGCTTTGAAGGAATCAGTAACAAAGAGGGGTTTCCACTCTCAGCAGAATCTGTACAAGCTGAATCGCGGAATTTGATCATTCAACTTTGACATGTAGTCTCGTACAGACGGCACATCGGAATTGTGTCTCATTGACGACCGTACTTCCTTGGTGTACAAAAACATTAACTGCAGAACTGACGGAGCTGTTACAGCTGCCTTCAATTTTGTAAGTGAAAGGAATTGTTTCACGAACAAACTTTAACCCGTTAAACGCCGATTTAAATCCCATCTGCCATTTTCTAGTAGTATTAGGAGCTCCCCATATTCTCCACGTTGACAGGATAAGGGTTAATAATAATCAGAAACACGTGCAACATAAATTACAACAAACCTCATGTCACTTAACAATGTAAAATATGCTTCGGTTGTCAAACCACATTCAGAGTCATCTACACAATAATTGCTAAATTTTACGCAATTACGTAACTATGAACGAGTTTTAGCAGTGTAACGTATACTGTACGCTAAGCGTAATGTATAATTTTTTTTATTGTTGTTAAGTGCATCTGTGGTTACTTATTAATAACAAAATGGTATTGCTTCCAGTTTACGAATATGGGGGAAGTAACATTCCGTTCCCACCTTCTAATAATACTGATAGTTCTTTCGATAGCACCATATGTATTAAGGATAATTTCAGCAAGACAGAATACCTATGGTCTTGTATTTTTTCAGTTAAATAGTATAGAAACATAATATTTTACAGTCTTTCAGATCTAGAGACACTGCATGTCACTCCTTGAACACAACATTTAAAAGTCTGACATTCAAAGGACCGTGCAACGTGATATATTCTTATAATAAAAGCCAACGAGATGCACTAATTCTCAACTTTATTTGGTAAAAGAACTCTACATGTTTCGGACAAATCTACTGTCCATCATCAGGAGTCTCAACACTGTATACACAGTGACCTCGCTATCAGATAGTCAACATAACTAGCATGACAAATACCTATTGCTGTAATTGGAGAATAAAAAACAACTAAACGCCACTTATTATTTTATTGTACTTTGTATAGGTTCAACATGTTTCGGGCACTACTATGCCCATCATCAGGAGCTCGCGACTATGATGTTGATTACCACATTGGTCTTTCCGTTCTTGGCTTGCTGTAGGTTGGAGGTTAGTTGCGGTTAGGCTGGAGTAGTGTCCGGCCTGCACTACTCCAGCCTAACCGCACCTAACTTCCAACCTACAGTAAGACAAGAACGGAAAGACCAATGTGGTAATCAACATCATAGTCGTGAGCTCCTGATGATGGGTATAGTAATGCCCGAAACATTTTGAACTTATACGAAGTACAATAAAATAATAAGTGGCATCTAGTTGGTTTTTATTCTTCAATTATCACAACGATGCACGGTCCAACAAACATCAAAAACCTATTGCTGTTTATACAGTGTTGAGACTCCTGATGATGGACAGTAGATCTGTCCGAAACATGTACAGTTCTTTATCAAAACGAACTTCAAAAATAGCGTAGCTCGTTGGTTTTTATTATAAGAACATTCAAAAGGTCGCCAAGAGTATCGTCTTGTAAAAATATGAGGTATATCTCCTCGAATTTTGAAATACGCTAACTATTCACATTGCAGGATCTCCTTACTACACCAGACTCTATTAAGGAGACTCGCTAATATAGATGTAACCGATGGAAATGAAGAGAAACCCTGTCACAAGCTACAATAAATTAACATCTGTGGTTGACTTCGCCGTTTACTTCCCGTTAATGAAAAGTCAGCAGCCATGACGATTTACTCACCACTGATTAATGACGTCAGCAACATGAGTTTTCGACATGTGTTTTGATCTACTGGTTCTTCTTCATTGAACGACTAACTACCGTAGTGCACGAAGCACAATGAAACCTGCTTTAAATGTTGACAAATCACAAGTGGCACGCTAACGATTTTCCAAATACTACGAACTAATTAGTGTGGATGTCTTCAAAGAGATCTGGTAGCTCCAACAGATGTTAATTAAGTTCATGCACTCAGGACGTGTGTGAATGCACAACAAACTGAAATTCATTTATGGATTACTTTTCTTTACAAATTCATATACCAGTAAACAGTGCGCAAGCGTCCGGTATGAAACGATGCATATCGTACCGGAGAGAAACAAATTATGGCAAAAAAGAAACATACTTAATTGGCAGATCTGAATTAGAATTAGAATAAAGATGCACAGATTTAATAACAACAACAAATTTCACTTATTTCTTAGAATATTTTATTCTTAGAGAAGAAAAGGCATGTTTATGACGTCACCTTTCCGTCTGTTTGAGTATGCCTTCCCTTAATCGACTTTGAACCAGTCCCCCGGCATTCAGATTGCACGTGAAAGCGATACCATTAGAGACAACTTCATTATCGCAAATGATTTTGTGCGTTCCGAATTGATGATGGCAGTTACCATAATGATTACATCCTTCTGAGAAGACGCCAAGCCACATAGAGTGATAAAAATTTTACGACGTTTCGTAGAAGCGTACTGGCAACACATTTACTTTTGGTTATTCTTATACCCTTAAAATGGAGATATGTTCGTCTGAAAAGTCGGTAAAATTTCGCACTGTGTTAAGCCTCACGATTGACTACCAAAATTTCGTCACTTTTCTATTACACTTTTATCAATGACAAACTGCAGGGAACGACCCAAATCGACCGTCATTTAAAGACCAGGGACTTATGACAGCTTAATTGGTGAAGGAATACAGACAAAATAGCCAAGGGTCCGTTTTGCCTGACTTTTTAATCGAGTTTCCGCATCCTTGCGGATCGCCTCTTAAATCACTCCGTCCCCTAGTCCATCAGAACATAAGTAACAGACAGGAAACTGCTCAAATTATATTTCATACATTTTATATCGGAGGGGAGTATAAATTCTTTTGATAGCTAAAAAGTAAGATAACTTTGCGTTAAATTCAACACGAATAACTGCAAAAATCTCGAATTTAATTTGTGGGTAAATAATGGAAAAAGTTGAAGAATAAGAGACCAACTTGATGTCACTAGTTATTAAGTTTTATTTCACTTCTTCTATGCTCAACATGTTTCGGAAATTAATACATTCTTCATCAGGAGCCTGCGACTTTTCTATTGTATCACCACATTGGTCGTGTGTTCTTGTTTCGATGTGTGTTGGGGTTTCGATGTGGTTGGGTTGGGGTGGTATCCGTGTAGCAGGCTGAACAATGATGCACGGTCCAATATACGTAAAACCGGAAACAATTTGCAGAGAAACTCAAATTGTACATCCTACATGACAAAGAAATAGAAATAAAAGTTCGAATATAGAAAACAAAAGTTGTCGTTAGTGCAACTGCAAGTGTAATATTTTTTCACGATGGGGTACTAACTTCTTTACTTTTGTAAAACTCAATTGTAACAAGTATCCCCTTTTAAAAAAACGCTCAATACACGTGCATGAATTCCGAGAAAATTTCATTCCCTTGACTTCAGAATTATTCTTGGAAATTTTCATACTCATTAATACAATTCACGAAAGAGACAAGAACACGATTTAGTACAAATTCTTATAATAAAACCAACTAGACGCACTAATTTCTCAAATTTGTTTTTGGAATAAAACTCCGCATGTTCCGGACAGTTCCTCTGTCCATCATCAGGAGTTTTTCACTGTACACACGGCAATGGTATATGTTATACAGGTCTGCTGACAGCTTGCAGCTGACAACTAGTTAGTTTTAGTGTAAGAATTTATCACGATGCGCGGTCACCTGAACGTCAAATTAATAAAAATTCCCAGCTCAAATGCAGAAAACTTCCCTCAGAAATAATGTTGAAGTTAATTTGCTTAATTTTGCAAATATTACAGCACACTATTTGTCTAACGTAATGTAAGTTAGTTTCAAGGCTTATTTTGTGATAAATAATAAACCTTCAAAAAAGAAAGTTTTTCATTCGAATATCGAAATTTATGACAGATGTTTGCCGTCAGTGAAACAATTTCCCCTTGAACTGTTCAAATCAATATGTATTTTCCGGGAATTTTGTAGTTGTTCGGTTAGCTGAATTCAAAGGCAAGGCATAACGTGACGTCACAGAGTACACAATACTCCTCTTCAGCTTCTTTCAGGGTTCTGATACGACATGTTTCAGAGTCACAAAAAAAAAAAAAGACACGAGTCAAACGTTGGAATTTAATGAATTCTAACAATTTCACTCTCAGGGAATAGGTTAACATCTGAAATTCTGTTGCACAAGGTATCGGCCTTAGTTTTAAATGACCTGATCGAATAGACGTTGGCGGCGGACACGTAACACGTGACTGACTGCGACAGCTTCGCCGGCTAAGATGGATGGCTGGCTTGGCAACGTCTCTTCTGTCAATCCGCGACCTCACCATTTCCGAGACAAACGTTCATTTCGGATGTGCAGACATCAAGCATGACAATTCGTAGAGAATGGGTGCCCACCGTTATGTCTCGTGTCTCGGTGGCAGTAATTTGAAAATATTATTCATAAATTCCAAATTTCACCATTGATGAGAAAGATTTGAGGTTCTCATAAGGGTGCTGATAAACATTCCCCTCTTCTGGAGTCCGAAGTCGTTTAGATTGGTACAGACGTACCAAAGATTCAGGAGGAACTGAAGAATAAAAACCAACTAGATGCTACTTATTACTTTATTGTACTTCTTATAGGCTCAACATGTTTCGGGCACTGCTATTCCCATCATCAGGAGCTCGCGACTATAATGTTGATTACCACATTGGTCGTTTCGTTCTTGGTTTGCTGCTTGGAGTAGTGTCCGGGATGTAGGCTTTAGTCTGCAGCCCGGACAATACTCCAGCGTACACCGCAACTAACCTCCAACCTACAGCAAACCAAGAGCGAAACTACCAATGTGGTAATCAACATTATAGTCACGAGCTCCTGATGATGGACACTGCAGTGCCCGAAACATGTTGAGCTCATAAGAAGTACATTAAAATAATAAGTAGCATCTGGTTGGTTCTTTTTATTCAGTTACCACAATGATGCACGGTCCAACAAACATCAAATTCAGGGGGAACTTGATGCCTCCAACTTCACAAGTCTTGTAATAACTTGAAGAACAAGGCACAAGTTTCCCCGAAACATTTATGGATATAAATCAACTTACCCGTTTTCATATCCCCGAATATTGTAACCTTCGTTGCTATTATTTTTATCGAATTTATGCGGGGTATTTCCAATTATATCCTGAAAGAAACCATGTTTCTAGGGAATACAGTGTTGCAGCTATCCTGAATTTACAATTTGTGCTACATGTAATGTTATTTCGCCCGTGAAATATGTTTTGTACTTTTACATTAACACTGTCCGTAGTATGTGTGCAGTGTTCAATATGGCTGTTTTTTGTAGTTCCTTAATTTCGTGCTTTCCTGTTATGTTGTTCAGGTGTAGACACAGTGAGTCTGAAATGGTTTCAGTCATCCCCATTATGACTGGTATCAATTTTTCTTTCACATTCAACTTATTATTATTATTACTATTATTATGTTACAGTTCTGTTCCTCAGGCTCAGTGTCAACAGGTGTGATTATCTGTATTCCCTTTTCAAGTGTGTTTGTTCGTGCGTTGTTATTTGAGGCACAATGCTTGTGTTTCTCCGTTGTCCCTGTAATTGGCCTAAGGCGTTTGTACCAGCACAGAAAGAACATTCGTTAGCAATAATGGGATAGGTCCTCCGATCAAAATTATTTCAGAGATAATAATTTCTGTAGAACTGCGCAAAGAGATTTTAGGCAAGGTACCTACCAAACGCAAGCCTTATCTCTACGCGGCAAACAGCACTCAAACTAGCGAAAATATGAGAACTTGTGTTCGAATTCAAGATTCGGTGACTGAGCACATCGAAACTGTCTGTACCTTACGCAAACACGTAAATCAACTTCTTTTTTAAGACCAATAAGCATCGCAATCCCAAATTACTGTTGACAACCAATGTAAGAACATTAATATACAAAGGAATGTGACACAGAACTAACTCATAATTAACCCTTTAAACGCCGAGTTAAATCCCATCTGTCATTTGTTGGCATTATTAGGAGCTCGCCATATTTTCCACGTTAGCGGGATAGGGGTTACATATGCATAAATGTACCACAAAACAGCGATGTGATCCGAGGTTTTCGCGGCAAATTTGGGATCAAAATAACAGAAGTATTTAGAAATTTGTTTTCTTTGTGTCACCACAATTTTGCGCATCTCTGTAATCAGTTTACACCAATTTCTTGGTGAGTGTTACATTACGTTACTTCTCAAAATTTTTAATTGTAGAGAAAATTATGGCCCGGCCAGCTTACTGAGCCCAAACGTTTAAAGTTTTGATTGGTAAAATAGAGACTTAATTTACAGAGGTGGAGAAAGGGGGGTGTACTTTAATTCTGATAACAAATTTGTGCATTTCTCTTCCACTTACGTTTTATTTAAAAATAAATAAATAACTAATTTATTTCGAATAATTGCATTTTAATTCAGTGCTGTCAATGGAACTAGACTTATATTTCACGATTTGATTAGAAATGAAAGAGTAAATTAAAAAATCAATCAAATATATCATCAGATATGTTCCTGTCATTTTCATGTTTTTGTGTGAGATGTTAAGCAGAGTTCCCAATTTAAGTTTCACACAAAAAAAAAAATCTATGAGAGTTGAAACTTGTATAGAGATACGTTTGCTGTAAATAAATATTTTTTATAGAATGAAGCAACTAAGCAACTACTGAAAAGTGTTGAGACAATTTTTGCAATAATACTAATTAAGTATTACCACGTTACAGCGCAGGAAACAGTCCTGTATTTCAAGACATCGTTTCGTCCATCTACAAGAAACTGCTGACCTATACATGTATGTGGTTAGTATACTTCGGCTAACACAAAGTGCACAAAATAGCAAATTACTTCGTATGACTTCGAAATTATATCCACAAGTATTACATAAAAATTTAATAGTATTTTGTTTTCAGCAAGGGAATAATAATAATAATAATAATAATAATATGAATTAATATTGTTTTTCTTCAAAATCATAGACTTATCTCTCTAGCCTTTTCAAAGAAGTTTTGCGGTCTGTTTAAAATTCTTCACCACATTAAATACTGTTTCGTAGATAACTCTCTTAATTTTATAAGGAAAGCTGTGTTAAAAGGTCATATTTGTTTGTCTTTCTTTAACATATTTCTAGCTACGTAACTGGATTCTTAAAACTTTAAACATCTTACCATGAGACTTCAGTTTCTGTTGTTAATAATACCAACCTGGTGTATACGTACGAAGGTTTGAGATGGAATCGATACTAGCGTCATTTAAGGTAGCGTAGTGACGTTTTGTACGCGAGCAGATATCAAGGAATACACAGCTGCTATTAGGGCAAATTACCTTGAAATTAAAAGAATCAGGGCGGCGGGGAAAAGCTTTTACTTTAATAAACGCTACTTTTCATAATCTAGATTAGAACATTTCAGTATTTCGTTATTGCCTCAACAGAATAATCAGTGCTGTAAAGTAAAATTGACTCAGTATTTCAATAAATACACCTGTCTGCTTAAGGCATGTACACAAAGGATCTACTTTTACAATATAAATATTCTCTTGCGCCCTAGACGAAACAATATTTTTTTACGGTTAGAGCAACACGACAGATTTTTGTTGTCCGCTGCAAGGTTATTCCCCGCCTCTTCCACGTGATCATGTCTCTTCACCGTGTTATTTTTCGTAGAAGCATACATTTATATTGTGGCACTGGGGCGTTCTGACATATTACAACTTTACAGTCACTTCTCTCTCAGGTGATTTATGTTTTCAGTACATAAGTGTCTGTATCTGAGAAATCCTTATTTTTTTATAAAAAGAATAAGTTTGTAATCGTAACCGGTTCTTTTGTATTACAATTATCTAGTTCTGAATCAGTTCTTTAGCTTCACGTAGCAAACTATATAAAGCTGAATTATAGTAATCAAAAGTCAAAGGTAATTTCAGAACTAAATTTATTTTTCTTTTTTAATATTTTTTAGATCCATTTATTTCTTCTCTTAAACTTAATGTCAGTTACCTTACCAAATGAAGCGAACATTTTTGTCCATTCAAAACGTGACCGGGGACTGTATATGGACTATTTGACCGTGAAATAATCCACCCACCTCTCGAGTACAACCAAAGACGACGACAGTCCGTCGCGACCACCAGCTTATCCTACCGGAATAATAACGTCAAACTGACATCCCAGTATTTCCTACGTATTCAGCAACTAACATCAATAAACTGAGACATTTCTGACATCTCAAAACGCGTTTCATTCGCAGTTTTGTTCACAGACCTAGAAGTAGTTATCATTTTAATAAACATGCACAGGCCTATATTTGTTTTATGTGTGATTACATGCCTAATAGTATTTGAAGCAGACTATGTTATTACATTATTGCACTACAATCCGGAGGGTCGCGGGTTCGATTCCCGATTAGATCACTGGGATTGTTCATTGACTTAATCCTTTCCTCCGCTATATGGCCTTGGGGCCGACTCAGCTCTGAACAGAAATGAATAACCGGGATTTTTCTTAGGGGTTCGTAGGGCTGAAAATTTCACCACCTTCATGTACCAACTGTCTATAAATTCTGGGAGCCTCAACCTCCTGGAGCCCAGGGGGGCCTGTCAAAGTCTGTACAGGGATGGCTATAAGATATCCTACATGCCGTGATATATTGCAGTTAACAGTTAAATTAATGTCGTTACAGCCTTCGACAAAACCGTTTTCTTTCCATATAACACGTCGAAAATTTGATTCAGGTGCGGATGTCAGAACAGATGAAAACATCTCGGTTAGCAACTAGAATGACAGTTCTTCTCCCATTCTGCTCCACGACAATGGAAACAACGAAAAAAAATTCGTCTTTTTCGAGTGTATGCAAAACTAAATATTTACATTTATCCTGGGATATATACTTTCGTTTTGAATGTTCCATTATACCCCACTTGAAAACACACAGCTCATAATTTACTCACAAAGGGTTAATCAAAATATACGAAAACTCCTTTCGTGTCCAACCAATATACCAACTGTTTGATGTTTTGTAATGAGATATTTGTTAATTATGGTAAGAATTACACTTAACACAAAAATATGACATGTAACAAGAAGCAGTTTCTAAATGTCACAGTATATAATACATAAAATTAGCAATGGGCTTTAAACAGTTAACCATAAATGTACGGGGTCCCTGATAAAAACGAAAAATAGTGAGGTTTTTAAGTATTAAATCACCAAGCTAAAATCCGTGTTACTGCAATTTGTACAAGAATCTTGTAAGAAGCAGTGAGCAATTAGGAAGGAAGAAAGAACAAGATCTGAAGTAAGGCAATAAGTAGATAGAAGAAGGGTTAATTGACAATCAAATTTTATATACTCTTTTGTGCACACGGAAAAGTAATAAACTTAAAGAGATGCATGAGTTTACGACAGTAATATTTAAGCATGTTTAACTTATTACACCCCAAATTCGTAGGTTCGAATATTATGCATTTCGTGAAATATAAATATTGTGATCCTGCAATTTGAGGTCCCAAATCCATGAACAGGCAAAAAAAGCAAAAAGAAAATTACAGATAGGGTTTTTCGTCTCATTGAATCATTCATCGATACCGGAAACATGTTAGTATCGAAAGGAAATTTTGAGAATCATTACGATTATGGAATTAAGCGATATTGGAACGAGGAGTAGCAGCTATTGATAGGTACATAATTGGAAACTAATTGGATTTAAATTACGAAGGACTTAACATCAAAATATTCTGCTGCAATTCATCATGCAAAGGAAGTTCAGATATTGTGACAGTTATAATTAGTTCAGCCAGGGAAGAGCAAACTGTTCCCTGCAAAAGAAATACACAGCTTCATAATATAAATTAAGGACTGCTGTACTGGACCATTCCATAATTATATTTGACTTAAAAATCTTCTGTTAGATATTAGTTAAATAGGAATGGCTTAATGTAGAATTGTAAAATGCTAATGCACATTTTAATATAATTAAATTTCAGAGTAAGAATTAAGTACCAACTCAGTACGTCACTCGATTATAACAGAATTCATTACTGGTGCACTTTTCCGTGTCCGAGAAAAACTACGTCTACCATTTTACAACATGTTAATGTGTTGTTTCGAATTCTGTCAAGAATAAAGGCGAAACAGATATAAAATTATGATCCAGACGGATTAGGTAAACATGTTACTAAATAAATTAGAAGAGTGGAATGTGTACATATTTTCTGCAATGTGACAACCGACCTCATTCCGGTGTAGACACTGTTTGTTAAGGTGTCCCATTTGCTCATATCTTAAAAACAGAACAAGGTTTTCGTCAATGTCGGGAAACTAGTGCTATATAATTCAGATGGCCGTGTGACGTAACACACGATATTTACTTATTTTTCCTCGCATTTAGCAGTCAAATTCCATAAAGTGTCTATTTTAAGACTATAGTAGATTACTGAGGATATAGTCCATTACATGACTAGCAAACTTCGAATATAATTTCATATTGTGTATGCTTTTGCTGCTAGAAATGGCCAACGAAGCTTGAAACTTTTAAACCTGAAGGTACATTTCACCCTATTATATCCCACCAAGACATGGGGAGGGGGAAGTAGAGCTATAGCTCTATGGGCGCTGCATGTGGTAGTTGAACCGCACGCCACAGACGGTTTACCCCGGAAAAGAAACACGGTACCAATTTTAGAGTAGGTTCGACAGTCAAAAAGGGACGGTCTGGACGGGTGAAGAAAATTTCGCCTCTCTCTGGGTTCGAAACACTAACCTTCGAGCCCGTAGAGAGTTCCTAATAGCTGACTGTGCTATCAATGCCCACTTGCAACTTCTAACGCAGAAAAAAATAAGAATTATCTAAAAATTTATCAAACATCTGTTGAGAAATTTCATCTTGAATAGGAATTTAAAAATAAAAGTTTACATTTTTTATTTCAATGGATGTACCGTGCACATTTGTATTGTTTTTATTTCAACCAACTAATGCACAAATATACATAACAACAGTATCTCTTTATATTGAACATTGCATAAAGAGATAGTGTTGTGATTTATATCTGTGAATAAGTTGGTTGAAATAAAAACAACTACTAATTTACAACAATAAAATACGCAAGATTTTACCAGTAATATACAAAAACTACTTTAAAAGATTGGAAGAATAAGGAAGGATGTAAACAGAACTTAATGTGAATTTTTTATTATTTCGTTTTCCGAAACAATTAATGTTTATCCTGCTAATTACTGAAGGCAAACAGCGAAAAGTGATCTGATTCTTAGCTTGCAACTATTGTACACGTACCGACCAGACGTACAGTCCTCCAGTTCAAACGAAACTACATTTACATCCTTCAGACTTTCCCAATTCATACAAAATTTTCAAATCCCAAACTATGTTATTACACACACAGAACATAAAAAATATGAATAGATGTCCCAGTCGTACTGGCTGTATTTGTGCTAGATGCCTCATATCTTGGTCAGCTTATCGTTCTCACAAAACATGTAGTACTCTTAGATCAGTGAGAGAAACTGAACTGCTACAGTGATCTTGCATATATAGTGTCAGTGCCTGACAGGTAAACAACTTGAATGGATTCATTAGCTACGCTTTGCGCAGTATGTCTAAATGACAAGTGTTGAATCAAGGTTCCTCGTTACACTGCACACTATTTATTCCTCCAGAATGCAATCCAGATGCGAGCACGGTTGCCTGTTCTGTTGGTTGGCGAGTTGAAGTCATAACGGGGCGGATTTACCGTGATGCTAATGATGCTTAAGCTTCAGGCTGTGGCACCATGCAGTCATATGGACAATTAGAAACGTCCGAGAGCAACAACCTTCTCACTTTTATTTTCTTCCTTACAAGCACCAGGTTTCTCCTAGACCCTTTCAGCTTTATGCATAACTGCACAGTATCATATTATAAATAATCAAATTTTACATTTTCACCCCAGTGAATCCAAAGAACTTAGTTGAATAAAGACAGACCAACTTGATGTCACTTGTTTTTTTTATTTCATTATTTAATGCTCAACATGTTTCGGATGTTAATACATCCATCCTCAGGAGCTTGTGACTTATTTGTTGAGTTATTTCATGGGTTGTATTGCTCTGGTACGATGTGTGTTGGTG
>Ga0136643_10001376_pt1 | contig 29471 bp, 15 predicted proteins | sample TergutLab28metaG_FD_96883 | JGI IMG/M metagenome (GOLD analysis project Ga0136643, IMG submission 96883) | Labiotermes labralis P1 segment gut microbial communities from Petit-Saut dam, French Guiana - Lab288 P1 (version 3) (version 3) | ecosystem: Host-associated > Arthropoda: Insects >... | reverse complement strand
GCAGCGGCCAAACGCGGATAAGCCCTGCTTCGGCGAGAGATGCGTTGTCCTCATTGCCGTTGTTAAAAGCTTGAAGCGAAAGGTTTCTCATTTCGAAGCCACGCTCAGCCCAGAAGTCAAGCAGTACTTGAGGTACTGAGTCACCACCCGGACGGAATCGGAGGTTCGGTAATGCGATATAAGTCATTTCGCTCGGCGGAAGTACTTCAAACGGAAGATTTTGCGGAAGTCTGACTGTGTAGAATGCCCTCGGTGCATGAACATAGATCAGGTTTTGCAAAGCTGCCGTAATTTCCGGCGGTCTCACAGGACCCGAAACCGCAATATGTGAGCGGATCGGGCGCACACCGCGTGCGACATCGGCTGCGGTCATCGTACCCTCCGCTATGTCCGCGGTGTTTGCATACGCTGTTCTCACGGCGCATTCAGCAAGCGCCCACGCACCTCGTCCTCTTATCGAACCCGCTCCGTCAAGGACAAGCCAAAACTCATTTGGCGCTGTTACCATGCCGCTTGCGAGATGCCCATTATGCGAACGGTTTATGAAATAAATAGAGTTAATAACATTGTTAAACGCACGTACCCTGAAATGGTACTGTTCACCGGGTACAAGATTTTCAAATGTGAAGCTCCGTGCATCTGCTCCGCCCGGCACGACCATCCAGTCAAATCTGGTCATAACGCCGCCGTGATACATAAAGACTTCATAACCCTCTATCACTCCACCACCGTTCCATGCCGGAGGATTCCAACTTATTGTAGCAGTGCGCGACGACGAATCCGTCACGACCTGCACATTTGTCGGAGCGCTCGGACCTGCTACAGCATTTTGCGCTGATGTTGTAGCATAGTTCGTGCCATATATGGTCGTCACTTTAAAGATTCCATCTCTGTATGTTCCTGCAGCATTGAATGCAAAACTTGCTCCACCGGGAGGTCCCACAACAATCGGGAAATTCGCAAACATGCGTCCCGCACTAGCCCCTTCGTTAGCAACTGTTTGGAATCTCGCTGCCTCTCCGGCTCTCGCTCCGTCAATCCGGGCGAAGTTTGCTGCGGCAGGAGCAGGTGCAGCAGTGGTCCATCTTTGAACTAAGTCAACATTGTTATCTATGCCTACCAATTGCTCGTTTATTTCAGCAGCATGTGTCGGCGACATCATTGCGATGCCTATGTTCCCCGCTGCTCCCACACCTCTTAAAAATGTATCTGTTATTGTGAATGCGTCGAAGTTTCCTCCCGCAAGAGGTCCGCCGCCTTGCTGATTCCACCAAGCAAGGGTGACAGTGCTCGTCGTGCTATCAAATCCCATCATCTCGCTATGTGTATTCCAGCCAAGAGCTCTGGTAGCTTCGTAATTTTCAGGAACAACCATCAGCAGCAAGTCATTCATACGACCTACACGTCCGGATGTGTCAATATGCCCCGATAAGTTGCCTGCGATATTATGGTAAAACATTCTTAGCGTACGGCTGAGCGCTGAATTGACATGGTTCCCGGCACCGGTTAGATTGATTTCATGCTCCATGCCGACTTCGTCAACTATCGGTCCGCTGACAATCGCAATCAGTGCAAGAGCAGTTGAGCCGGTAGTCATCGGATGCCAATGGTGACCGTCTCTTTCCCATCCCATGCCTATCGACTGTGCGATAGCCACAACTATTGGGAATGCCTCCGGCTCAACACCCGCCATGACGGCATTTGCGGCAAGTGTTTCTACACTCATCGCACCTCCGCGCATCTTTACGTAGCCCAGCACATCGTCAGGACCAAGGGGTGTTGTGCGTAACATTTCGTCAACGAGTTCTCTGGTCGGTGGAATCAATGCGGTTCCGTCTCCGAACATCATATCTCTTGCCAAGTTTTGAAAATTGCGCATAGCCTCTGCTTCAGTCTGCCCTACTACGCTGAGATATCGCTGTCTAGGAGCAAACTGGTGCGCCGGGTTATAATACCAGGACAAATCATCACCCACTACAGGTGGATCACATATCAACAGCCCCCATAGTGCCTGTTCAATAGGGGTCAACACCGTCATCAGGTAAATATCCTGATGCATATTTTGCGGATTATCTGTATTAAGGGGATCGGTTGCATTCATTACCGCTCTGATACGCGCATCCCAAGCGTTCGGCGCAGCCGGAAGCCCAGTGTCCGGATTCATCGCAATTGCTTCAAGCTGAGCTCTAAGCGCCGGGAGCGGGTCAAGCCTACGCCCAAGTGTTGCGGAATCTCTTCCGACATCCCATGTTGACACCCTTCTAGTAAAGTTAAGGATATTATGCATACCGCCGGTGGTCACGAATGAGTCATTATTAATAAAGTCCACAAGCGCATGCCGGTTGGCAAGAGTGCCTTGTGCTCCGATGAATGGCCAGAATCGACTGGGTGTACCAACGACCCCTGTACCTGCCGGTTCAAAATATGTTCCGGGCTGTCCATCTCCGGCTCCACTGCCGCCCTGTGCAAACAGGCGCGACCCGATAAGCCTATCGTAAACAACCCTGCGGTTTCTGGTAAATCCGTTATCTTGCGCCGAAGTCCACTGTGTTATTTCATATGCTTCATTTGTCATTTTGATCAGCGGTGTACCCATGGCTTCTATGATTAAAGAGTGGTAGGAACTCCACCACGTACAGACGTTTCAATCTGCGAAGCCATAAACGACAGCATCCGCCGACGCCCATTGGGCATACCTTTCAAAATTTTGTTCATAATTAGGAAATCCTGTATATCCAAAACCTGTCTTTGGTCCCCAAGGAGTTCCGAGAGTCGGTATTCTACTCTCGGGCCATGCTGTATTGGGATCGAATCCCGGCTCGCCTTCAAGGCGTCCTTGCGCATCACGATATGGTCCCTGATTTATCCAATAGTTAGGGGATATAGCGACTGTTCCATCATTATTAGTCATCTGCAATGTGCCGCCACCTGCCGCGAGACTCACCGTTATGGCATCAACTTTTTCAGTTATTCCGTTAGCTCTGAAATTGTCGCCGTATATATCCCACAGCCTGTCTCTGACCAAGTCCGCCATTGCCGTATTGATAGGAACATTCGCTGCTTTGGCATAATATAACACCAGAAGTGTCACCGGCTCACCGGATTCAAGTTTTGCCCTAAACGGTGCTCTGGATGCAGCCGGAACATTATTTATCGGCTCAATTTCTGCCAAAGGGTTTACAAATACTATTTCAACCGGCTCATTCGCTCCAGCAAAGGGAATCGTTAGCCCGAGTAGTATTGAAAATGCCAGCAAACAGGCTAATGTCTTCTTAAATTTCTTCATAAGTCTCCCTCCTAAAGTCCGAGGCGATAAATCGCCCAAGCACCGCGCCCGCTTCTGTTTTCAAAAACTACTTCAAACAAACCGCTTACATCAGCGATTTCTGCAGAGTTTGCCGCATCCGTGTTGACTGCACGGACCGCAAATACAGGATTTGAAACCCGATTAACATCAGTAAATGTGTGTGTCAGCGCAGCACCTGCATTAACCCACGTCGCGCCACCATCCGCTGAAACTTCATAACGCACTGCTCCAACTGTACGTGTCGGAGCTGCCCATGTCAGTGCGGCAGTACCTAGGCGCGGGTTGAAATTCACCGCAAAGTTTAAAGGTGCCGATGGTACTTGCGTTGCGCCTACACGCATGGCAGCAAATCCGCTTCCCCATTCGGCAGCACCGGAGTTATATGATTTAACCATAAATCCTTCGCCGCCGAGCGTAACAGGCCATACCAACCTTTGGTAGCGATTCTGGACCGCTGTTGTCGCGCTTATTAACTGTCTTTGCAGTTCATCTTGACTAGAAATGCCTAGACCACCGAAATTCTGATTTATATTGCTTGTCGCAATCTGCCCTGAGCCTATAGGCTCCGCAGTTACCAGTTGTAGCATCGGAGCACCCATAGCCACAATTGAAACAACTCCGGCACCTCGTAATGCTTCTGTACCGATGGCTCCACGCGGTCCAGTTATAAATCCTTCTATGCCCCAAGCACCCGGCAGTCCTCCTCCATGTCCGCTTGTTAGTCTGGCTTGGCTCGTGATAAGTAATGACACTGTGTTGCTATTTGCGCCAAAGCCCAGTCTCTCACTATGCTGTTGCCAGCCCGACGGCAAATCGCCTATTACCTCACCCAAGACAGGTATATTGTACTCCGCCAGCCGGAGCATGTTCCCTCTTGCGCGGGTATCTTCAGGTCTGTTCAAACCAATATTGCGATATGCAAGCCTGATAGCTCTTCCTATTGATACATTCGGCGAATGCGTATTCCCATAGAGACCTCCGCCAAGCACATCATCATTAACTGCACGGTTGCTTGCCATGCCGATTTCTTCTGTCAACGGACCGCTAAGCAACGCTATAATTGTTACATTCCCCGCGCTTTGCCTCATTACGCGGTCAAAATTCAGTCCATCTTCACGTTCGGTTGCAAAAGCTTCCATTGCCGCAAGTATGACCGGGAAGTACTCCGGCGCAGCGCCTGCCATTACGGCGTTAACCGCAACATTTTCAACCGTTATAATTCCGCCACCGACCATCATTCCCAGAATCTCACTCCCTGCGCGTCCCCCGGATTGCGCAAGCATAGCATTAACAAGCGGTTGGGTCGGGATCACAAGCGGCAATCCATCACCAAAATTATAATCCCTCGAGATACGCGTGAAGTTTCGCCCGGCTGCTGTCAAAGATGTTCCGGATACGCTACCGGGTATGTTAATCCCCATGACGTTTGAAGTTATTGCGGGCGGACTCAGCTCAGCGGGTGTAAGAGGCAACCTGAATCCATCATCGGCACGCCGGATAACACCATCTGCTCCTTGCAGGATATTTTCGGTTACCCAAGCATCGCGGACAGCACCTGCACTTCTTCCGAGCGATCTTGAGTAGAGCATGCTGTCTATTACCACAATGCGCATTTCAGTAAATCCGTTTTTCACAGCACCATTTCTGAGTGCCTGCTCAAAATGTCCATTTACAACCACAACCACAGGTATATTGCGGGATTCAAGTTGTCTTGCATAGTAGGACGCCCAGAATGCAGACATATTATCGTCTACAACTCCCATGACCGCAACGCCATAACCAGTCCCCCAAGCATCAAAGTCCGAGACCAGTCTCGGTCCCGCTGTGTTGACCGGAATTGTAACTATCTCAGTCGAATTGATCCGACCGGGACCGGCAATGATGTCATTGGCTATCGAGCCTAGTATATGAGCATCGTTCGGTCCCCCGAACCTAATTTGCATTATGCTGCCGCTTCCCACAGCATCTTGCCGCATAGTAAGTGGCATATTGGTGGGCAGGTTTGCCTCATTAAACCCAAATGGGCTCAGGAATGAAACTGAAACACTCGCACCTGCCGCAGGCATGGTAAGCCCAACCAACAGCACGAGGGTTAGTATAAACCCGACCACTGATGAAAATTTCCTTTTCTTCACTGATGTTCCTCCTTAAAAATTGTTATAATAATTATGTTGATGCGCTTCTTCATTGATACGTTTCTTCATTTTGCAAAGAAAGATAAACGAACTCGCTTGGAAAGCTTAAAATACCAAGCGAGTTCGTGGTTTCATACCTATGGGGTATATCTGTTATTGATGAGCCGCAACTCCACCGACTGATTGCCCAGCGTGACTGTCAAATCAATGTACTGCCATGGAGCGTTGTTCTTGACGACATCAATGAGATTGACATATCCGGGATTATTCCATATCCGGTTGACACGAACAAACTGCATAGCGCAATCTCCGTTGGGTAGTTCAGCCGTGACCACCAGATTAACATATGGAACAAGTGCGTTGACTCCGTTTAACCTTGTCCAAATGCGAATCACTCCAAGATTTGCCAATGATACATTATTGTCATTACCGTTATTGAACACGTTTAAGCCAAGTACATCTACAGGCTCAGCAACAAATCTATTATTCACCAGCCTGATTTCAACGGTTTGGTGGAATGCTGTAACTGTGAGGTAGATGTACTGCCACTGAGCTGTTTTGTCTGCATCAAAATTGATATAGAAATCCTGCCAGCCACTGGCATCACACCATTGCCTATTCCTGCTGATAAACTGCATTGCATCGTTGCCATCCGGGCAAAGAGCCGTTATCACCGAATCCATAGGAACAAGTGTACCCGCTCCATTTAGCAGTGGCCAGACACGAATTAACCCTGCTCCGGCAAGAGATGCATTATCTTCATTGCCATTGTTGAAGGCTTCAAATATGAACACTGGAAGCGGCTGCGTACGCACTTCCCTCATCCGCGATTCAAAACGCCCAAGATGTTCAAGCCACTCAGCCCCTCCGGGACCAACCCTAGCCGGGGTGTTGGCTGTTCCGCGGCGAGCAATTGCTCTGGGCGCGTGATCCACATAATCAGTTGATCCAATCGCCACGACTCTCACATCAGCAAAGAAAGCTTCGTCTAAACCGGGAACAGTGACCATAAACCCAGGTGTACTATATGTGATGGTAAACACAACTTCTCTGTTTACGCATGGACAGTTTGCAACAGTGCAAATCGGAAGACCCGGATTACCTAATGAACCGCAAGGGTCAATCCTGCCCACAACTTTATCAAATGTTTCGAAGAGACGATTTGCATTGAGAAGCGTTATCGTGCTCGCTTCAAAATCCACCTCAAACTCCACAACTTTTGTTATACTTTCTACTATGGCACTATGAACAGCGTTTGACACAATGTTCACAATTGCGCGATGACGATTATAGCAATAGTTTTCTTCCAGATTATCTCGGGAATTGTGATATCCTATTTCTAGGTTGTTATCACACTCACACAAGTAAATGATATTAGCAGCGTCAATGCCATTTTGAATGAATACATCATGGTCGGTTCCACCGCATTGTTCAAGCCTTACATTATAAATGCCAACCGGCCACAAGCTCCGATCATGCTCTAACAGAAGCCTTGCCGGTAAATTGGAGCGTATTCTGGTCTCATTTCCGCAACCTACACCTGGGGTAACTATCTCTACTGCTATAGCATCCATGGGAGCACCATTTGCCCTGTAGGAGGGCGTTGCAACCATGTCCATATTAATGTTTATAGCTATATCATCCAGCCCCTGATCCCGCAGCCGCCCGATTATCTCGTGGACACTTGGTCTACCGCCGCCTTCATGGCTGCTGACAGCAAGAAACCATATTTCAACGCCACCACGATCCGGCATCGCCACAAATGTGCGAGCCAACTCGAGGAGAGCGGATGCACCGGAAGCATTATCGGATGCACCGGTAGCCGCAAGCACACTATCCTTATGAGCTGTCACTACGATAACCATTTCAGGATTATCCGGATCGTCTGTTGCCGGTAGTCTGGCGAAAACAGAGTAGTCATTAGTTCGTTGGAAGCGATCCATCCCTGCAAAACTATCCGCACGTTCAAGCGCCATAGTCAGAAAATAGTCCGTCATCACAACAGTGCTGAAAGGATTTGTAGCAGCATTATCAATGCCGGGCATCAGCGCAACCGCTGGCACAGCATTTTCCCACAAAACTCTGCCGACACGTGAGAGCACAATACCCTCAATCTCAACGCCATAATATTCTTCCAACTCCCCAAGTGCAGCAACGAGTCCCGGAACACTAAGATGAGGTCCTACAAACCGAACAACTCCGACAATGTTTCTACCATCTGCATCTGCGGCACTAAGAGCGTTCGGGAAGGTCCCAAGGTACACAAGCTCCGCATCCGCTATAGCCGGGAAAGCTCCGTCATCTACATCAACAGCGGCTCCCAGTGCGGGAAATGCAGAGCCATAGATCTCATGCAAACCATCAAACATAAGCCTGCCATTCCAAGCACGCGAGTTTGCACCGCCATTAGCGCCCCCCTGAGCAAGCATGTTATCGCGTCTTTCAGTTACAAGAAACTCTACATCATTTGCAGCAATTCCCGCAGTCAGAAATTCTGATTCAATATATCTGGCGGCATCATAGGAATTTCGTGAACCGAAAAGCCTTGAGCCATAGTTGCTTGTCAGTGCATAAAGATTGCGGAAGAGATCGTTTGCAGCTCCTCCCGGTACTGCATCAACAGTATTGACGCGGTTTACAAAGGCAGGTCCCGGATTCCAAGGTATCTTAGGTGCTGCTTCAAAAAGTACTGATACATAGGCTGTATCGACACTTCCGTCTATTGTTAATGTCAGCCTGATTTTTCCTGCAAAATGCCCCGGCTCTGCTATTGTCGCACCGTCTCTGATCGGTGCTAACACCCAGGCTACCGTAACTCCTTCAATTGGAGGTGCAGCATTCGCTATAGCTGTAGTTGCCACATTTAGAGCATCGGCTGCTTGGGCGGCAACAGTTCCGGTAGTCCAATCGTGAGTTTCGTCGAATGCGTTTAGAGCATTGTTCACCACTTGCGCTGCACGAGTCAGTACGTCCGCTTCTCCGGCTGCGCTACCGGCTGAGTTGTCGGCTAAGCTGTTGAAACCTAGGGACAGTACAAGGACTAGCACAAGAAACAAGGTTGTGTAAATTGCAGTTTTATTGCGTTTTTTCATAAGTAGGGTCATTCCTTTCTATGGGCTCGCTTGGAAGTACCAAGCGAGCCCGCGGGTTCATGTTATGGATTGAATCTGTTATTTATAAGCTCCAATACAACTGTCTGACTGCCTAATCTAACAGTTAAGTCCATGGTTTGCCAATTAGCTCCGACTTTTGTTACATCAATAAGATTGACATAGTCGAGGTTGTTCCATATCCGATTGACACGAACAAACTGCATAGCGCAGCTACCATCGGGAAGCTCAGCCGTAACTGTCAAGTCCGCATATGGGACAAGTGCATTGACTCCGTTTAACCTTGTCCAAATGCGAATCACTCCAAGATTTGCCAATGACACATTGTTGTCATTACCGTTGTTGAAGGCATTTAAGCTAAATACATCCACAGGCGCTGCAACGAACAGATTGTTGACAAGTATGACTTCCACAGTCTGACCAAAAGCCGTGATTGTGAGATAGATATACTGCCATGGGGCATTTTTACTTACATCAAAGTTGATGTAGTAATCCTGCCATCCTGATCCATCGATCCACTGACGGTTTCTGGTGATGAAGTGCAAAGCATCCTCACCATCTTGATCAACCGCTGTTATCACCGCATTTCTCGTGATTGGAACACTGATACCGTCAAGCTGCGGCCATATACGGATATTTCCTGCCATACTTGGGACCTCGGTGCATGTGCCATTGTTAAATGCGCGAAGACCAAAGACTTGAGGAGTAAAGCGATTGTTGACTAGTCTGATTTCCACGGTCTGACCAAAGGCCGTAACTGACAGGTAAATGTACTGCCACTGAGCAGTTTTGTCCGCGTCAAAATTGACATAGAAATCCTGCCAACCTTCAACATCACACCATTGCCTATTCCTTCTGATAAACTGCATTGCATCTTCGCCATCCGGATCAAGAGCCGTTATTACCGCATTCATCGGAACTAACACACCCTCTCCATCCAGCAATGGCCACACGCGAATGAGTCCCGCCTCGGCAAGAGATGCATTGTCCTCATTGCCGTTGTTGAAGGCTTCAAATGTGAACCTGCCAACTGCTGTCGCAAAAGCCCATGCGCCTTGTCCACCGGCACTTCGATCAGGTGTCATACTTGCTCTTTCATTGGTGAGCGCGAAGGCGTTTTGCACATCATTTACCATACGAACCGCAAAGAAATACTGTGCATCGGGATCAAGTCCGGTAAATGTATATGTCAGTTGCGAGCCCGGAACATCGTGCCAAGCCGGGGTATTGGGATGAGCGCCTAATAGGACTCCGGGTGCAACAGGAATCGCAGATCCCGCAGCTGCCGCCGGATTGCCTATTGCCGCCACTACGGATGGTCTTACCCCACCGGGATTTGCCGCTCCGGCTGCCGAGCCTCCTGTCATTGTCACTTGGTATCCAACAGGGGCACCACCGATACGTGCGGGGGCATCCCAGCTCAGCATAGCTTCTGTTCCATCATTGTTCCAGACCAGACTTACATTTTGCGGTGTACCTGGCGTGGGCACATCACGTCCGGCTACCGTTTGGGTGGCACCGGTAATTAATCTCGTCTGGAAAGCTTGCGTGCCATAGTAGGTATTAATGGCTCTGAACGTTCTTGCCGAGTCCGGATCTCCTGTGATCACCGGCCACACCTGATATCTGCTGATCAGGGGAGCAGCGGTTCCTCCCGGATTTGCAATGCGATCCTGAACAGCGGCTAAAGATTGCAGCGGAAGTGTAGCGGCAGCTCCTCCGATTGCGGGCGAACCATCTCTACGTGCCATCTCCGCGACAGCTCTTGGCATCGTCGCTATCATGATGTTTCCGGCATCTCTTGCCGCAGCGGGCAATTGTGTCCTGAGCGTATTGAGAATTCCGCCTTGAGTCCAGGACATCATCCATCCGCCTCCACCTTGATCCAGCGACTGCGCATGGTAGCCAAGCAATGTAACAGTGCTTTGGTTTGCATCAAATCCCATTAACTGATGCGTACTCTCCCAGCCTGTCGGAAGCAGACGCTGTTCCGCGCCGAGCACTGTAAGGGCGTGGTCGTTAATGCGTCCGACACGTGCCGTGCCATCGGTTTCATTCGTCCTGTTTTGACCGATATTACGGATACTCAAGCGCACTGCGCGTCCGATGGCGTTGCTCGCTTCATTTCCGGCGGCGTGCTGACCCCATTGTCCTGAAATACCAAGCTCTTCGACAATCGGACCGCTAACCAACAACATCATGCTGTAATTCTCGCTTGATGTCAGCGAGTGGTAGAGCAGATTTCCATCCTCCCAAGAACTTGCATAAGCTTCCATCGCAGCAAGGATAACCGGGAAATACTCAGGTCTTGCACCTGCCATAACAGAGTTAATTGCGACTTTCTCAACGGTAATAATACCGCCTCTTGGCATTACCTTGCCAAGAATTTCACTAGGCTCTCTTATTGTCGCTGCAAGCATCTCTTCGACAAGTTCCGGCAGGGGCATAACGAGCGGCAAACCATCTCCGAATCCCAACTCCATCGCCATCTCGTTAAAGTTAAGCACTGCTGCCATTGCTGAACCTGAGACAGCGAGAGTCCTCGCTTGAGGGTCTCCGGTCGCCCAACCCGCCAGTTGCTGCGGAGTTATTGCCGGTGGATTTATCTCGTCAGCCGTCAGCGGCGCTGTCAGTGCTGTTACCGCTTGATCAAAGGTCAAACGGAAATCCGGGCTGCTCCTCAAAAAGTCTGTGTTTCCGGTTACAGTCATGCGCATAAATCCGGAAGCGTACACAGAGGAACATATACCGGCGCTTCGCAATGCGGTAAATCCGTTGTCCAATGCACCGATTTCCAAAGTTCTCTCATATAGTTCATGTACAAGCACCACAACAGGTGTCCCTTTGGATTCGATCATCATAGCGTGATAGGCGATCCACCAAGCGCTGAGCGCACAGTCCGCTACACCCAATACAACCGCATCATATCCCGCAAGGACATCGTAGTAACCAAGAGGTTTTGCACCTATTGAGCTGCCTATATCGTACATCCGCGCCTGTATACCAAAATCATCTTCCAGCATCTCACCAATGGCTCTGACAGCATGTGGATTTTGAGGCTGAGCGTAAAATGCCAACGCTATGGTCGCATTGTTAAGTTCCGCTAGTGTAAGCCGCGGTGCGAGCGGTCTATTATCCACCGGCTCAATATGCCCAAGTGGATTAAGTACCGTCTCATTTGCAGCCGAGGTCAGGAGCGGCACAAATCCTACGATCATCACAAGCGCTAGTATAGCTGCCAGTATTTTATTAAAAGGTTTTTTCTTCATGTGCGTAAATTCTCCTTTCCTCATCTTTAACTATTAGCGTTATTAACGCTGTTTACATTCACACTTGCGGGCGTACTTGCGCTAAAAGGCAAAATCATGCTTTCCGTGACTCTCGGAAAAATCTCTCTGCCATTAGCATCTGTCAAAAGTCCCCAAGCACCGCGTCCGCTCGAGCGTATTGTTATATCACCTGTATAGTAGGCAAACATACGCCGACCGTTTTGTTGTGTGCCCGGAGAAATCCCGGTCATCTGTCCGCTGGAATGATTCCCCTGCCCTGTTAAGCCTTCTACAGCGTCAAACTCAACCGCGTTACGGATATTGTTGATTGCACGCACTCTAAAGCGAGCTTCAAATCCCAGCGGCACATTGTAGAATGTGAATGATCTGGCATCTGCCGATACAGTATAAATCCTGTCTGCTCCGCTCGTGAGTATCCCGCGTGCAGCAGGATCAACCAGTTCGACCTGCCCATTTAAAATCGGCACAAAATCATGTATTCCGCCGGAAGCCGTTCCGATTGTTTCTCCATCTCGGACAAACTTATCCGGAAGATATGCCGCACCGAATCCACGATGAACCTCATTGGCACCATCAAACGGAATCCCAAAGTTCACACCCGTCACAGTGTTGCCCGGGCGAAATGCCGCCGGTATGCTCGGAGTGTTTGTGATGGTATAAAAACGCGTATCACCGCCATGTGAAAATGCCACCTGATATGCAATTATGTCTGCATTTCCGTCACAGGCCGGTGGAGTCCATGTAAGTGTGGCAGTTGCTCTTCCGGGAATTGTACCGGCACTCCATGTTACATTTACATTCTGTGGCGCTGAAGGCAGCCACGCATTCGCGCTGCGTCCTGTTGCCAACGGATTTACTATCGGAGTCGGATTTGTCGGAACACCGACACGATCTCCGGTCACACCTTCGTGTGAAGGAACTAATGATGCTGATCTGCCGTATGTTGTAAGCGTTGCGCCGCTGATAAGATTTATCTGCGAACTCATGCGATTGTAGAAATCTCTGCTGCCAAACATACGATTTGGAGATAATGCATTACCGGCAACTATCGGATGCACGGTAATATTTCGTGATTCCGGCGGGGCAAAATTTTCATTTGGTCCCCAGAAAAATCCACCTGTAGTCGCAGGTCCTCCACCCGGGAATGCAGGTCCCCCGGCAAAGTCTTCAACTCCGCTCTGAGAATCAACTTGATTCGCGGCAGGTCCTCTGCCGAATCGCAATACATCCTTGCTGAATACTCCGTGATATTCATACAGAAGCCTTGCCATTTCGGGGTTGATCATGACTGCATCGGCAGCGCGGGCGTTCATACCTGTTCCTGCCCATGCTCCGGAGCCTACACCGGCAGCCATCGTGGGAGCAGACCAGAAATTTGCTCCACCGGCACCGAGCGCCGCATTTTGATCGCCACCCCACATAAATATAACGGACTCATCGGGATGGAATCCCATATCAACATGGAATGGTGCCCACATCGGACGCGGATTTGCCGCGGTCACATTCGCCGGATTCCACGCCTCGGCGGTCCAGTTTGCCGGATTCCAATTGGGCAGGTATTCGCAAAGCTCACGGAAAATGACCATTGTGAAATCGTCCGCGCGTCCTCTTGTCGCATGGTCATCCATCTCACGCGTGGTATGACCCATATTGCGGTAAACAAGCCTGATTGCACGTCCTATAACATTGTTAACATCATTTCCGGCAGGGGCGCGTGTGAAATCACCGGAAATCCCAAGTTCACGACCGAGCGGACCGCTGATCATGATTGTTATTGTGGTGTTACTGCCGGTTGTCATGGCATGATACCACATCTTATCGTAATCCCAGCCTGTCGCCAGCATTTCTGCTGCGGCAAGTATAATCGGGAAATGCTCCGGTTGCGCACCTGCCATTACCGCGTTAACCGCAACTCTTTCAATAGAGATAGCGCCGCCGTTGAGCTTGAACCATCCAAGGATTTCATCCTGACCGGTTTGTACAACCCGCCTGCCTCGCTCATGACCATTTAACATCTCGTTTACAAGTTCGCGAGTCGGCGGTACAAGCGGCAATCCATCACCGAAACCGCCAAAGAATCCGATATTATCGTTACTTCCTCTACCAGCGCGGGCAAAGGGGCTTGGGCTGTCCGCCCTTACAGTGTATGTGTGACCATGACTTCCGGTACGAACATCAGGGTTATGCATGGCTATTCTGTTAAATTCCTGTGTCGCATGAGCCATATTTCTAGCACGAACGGATATCAAACCATTGCCTATACCCTGCATAGTATCATAATAGTCCAGCGGCCATGGATCGTATTCATGGCGCTCCAACGGAGCTGTCAATGCCCATAAAGTTTGAGCAAAAGCGGAACGATTTCCTTCCGTTTGACCACCGGTACGATCAACATTCATAAACCTCATGCGTGTCTCGTCCGGGAAAACTTCAGTGCTAAGAACATAATCTTTCAGAAAATCCATCACAGCTGGCACACGCATCTGCATACTTTCTGTAAATGCAGGTGTTACCGAATAAGCCAGTGCGGCAACCGCCTGATCCAGAATTACGCGGCGCATATTGGAAATACCATTGGCTCTTGCTGCTTGGATTTGAATATAGCTAAACATTGTATAAGTAACAAATACTGCCGGGATGCCACGGGCTTCAACTTGCTTTAAATGGATGGAACTCCACCAAGTACAGCAGTTTCAATCCCCTACCCCCATTATCATAGCGTCGGCTCTTTCTGCCCATTGGTCGTAAACATGGTCGGCTCTGGGATTCCATGGAAAGCCTATGTTTGGAATAAAATGATAGTACGGTCTGCCAAAAGCCGCATATGTATCAAAAGCCGGAGTAGCAATTCCGGTATGATCGACATCTATATGGCAGCAACCGTGAGTTTCCGGGGTGACTTGAATTGTCGTTTGAGTTACAAAATCCTGCCCGGGTACGCCCGGTCTCATAGGTCCGGTAACGCCCGCAATCGGGACATTCTCAGGTGGAGGAGGGTATACGAGACGGACAGTCAACCCAGCGGGGATGTCCGTGCGTGCCGGATTCGCCGATGCACTATGCCAGTAATCCCTTAGCATCTCTGCCAAGGCTAACGCTACATCACCGTCCAGCGACTTACGAAACCAGGATACACCGAGGCGCAGTTCCCTGCTTCCCTCAGCCTCCAGAATATCCGTCACACTCGACCGACATGCAAGCGGAATATCCTGCCGCGGTGTGATCGTTCCCAGAGGATTTAGGAAATAATAGGTTTGCATCGAAAATGCTGTGGCAGGGAAAATGCTTGCCATCATCACTATCGTTAGCACAATTGCCAATAGTATTGAAAGTTTCTTTTTCTTCACGAATGTTCCTCCTTGTAAAATTGGTTTTTGAACAAACTAAGTCCGGTCTTGTTTTCGCGGAATACGGTAACCCACAGTTTGGCTGAGATGGTCAAACTGCCTGTCTTTACTATTATCAACCTCCTTGATGAATCAAATTCACAATGCAAAATTACCAAATATTAACAGTTTTTGCTGGTAATTTTTGTGCAATTCATGTGCATTTTACTGCAATCATCCTATTTGCGTCAAGTCATATTTTGATTTTTCTGCACAAAAAATTATGCAACCTGTAGCTGTGTGTGTGCTTGCGCTCAAAGACCGTATTTCCCTCCATGCTTAGCAGGACACGCAAAGACGAGGGTTTTAACAATTATTGTCAAAACCCTCGTCTCTCTATGATATTTATGTACGCTCGTCGTCGTTAATCATACAGGTCGTTGATCAATAAGATTTCAACAGTCTGTGATGAGAGTACCGCTGTAAGGTTGATGTGTTGCCAAGCAGAATCCTTCCTCACATCAATAAGGTTAACATTATCCATATCATTCCATATACGATTGATGCGGACAAATTCCATGGCGTTCTGCCCATTTGGCAGTGTCGCTGTAACATTGAGGTTTTCGTATGGCACCAGTGCGTTAACACCATCCAATTGCGTCCAGATGCGTATCACACCAAGATTTGCAAGCGAAGCATTGTTGGAGTTTCCATTGTTGAAGTATTGCACTCCGAATCCGCCAGTTACTTGGTTAAACAGATTGTTGACTAGCAGCACATCAACAGTTTGTCCGAACACAGTCACTGTAAAGGTAATATTCTGCCATGCGGCATCTGCCTTTATGACGTCAAAGTTGATATAGTAATCTTGCCAACCATCACCATCAATCCATTGACGGTTGCGCGTCACAAATTGTGAAGCGTCATTTCCATCCTGATCAACCGCCGTTATTACAGCGCTCATCGGAATCCGAGCAGCAGCACCATTAACCAGCGGCCAGATGCGAATTTGCCCGGCAAGATCGGGAACTTGCTCACAGGTACCGTTATTGAATGCCTGCAGACCCAATTCACGAACAGTTCTATCTGTTATATCGACCGGGTTCAAAGTCCACGCTCCCCTGCCGCCTATGCGGTTCATCGTAACAGCATTTCCAGCGATTTCTGAAACATTGACAACATCATTTGTCGCACGCACCCTGAAGAAGAACTCATATACATTCGCATCGCCTCTGCGGTCAATCAATGTAGGGGCAGCATGGGTGTGAGCAATTGGGATTGTGACCGATCTTGCATCCCCGCGCTCATCGCCATCCGGTGCCGGAACGTCAATCCATGGAGCAACCTGACGATTTCCTCCGTGATACCAAATTACCTGATATCCGGTAATCGGCGCCCCTCCATTGTTAAGCGGAGCATCCCAGCGCAGTGTGGCGTGAGTCGCAACGCCTGCGATATTGTAGATATATTCGACTGTGAAATTCTGTGGGCTCGATGGCACAGTCGGACCGACACCATAGGTTGTCAGCGTTGCACAAGATATTAGTTGCGTGGTATTTACAAGATTTTGACCGTAAAGCCCCCAACTGGATAGATTGAACACCTGACCCGGGTTGTTGCCAACGACAAGTATATGTGTATTCGCGGCTATACCTGCATTATGAGGTGTTGGATCACCCTGAGCATTATGTGTTGCATACCATTGCTTGACATCGTCCTTTGTATCAAATCCCATCTCATATGCCAGAACATCCGCTATGGCAGGCGGGAATATTACAAAGTTTGATTGTGGTGATACCCCGGGGCGTGTAGCCATGAGTTCTTGCATAGGATGCCATGGCATAGCCTCGTTGCCGCGCAGAGTCCATGGCGTCATGTGACCTAGGAGTGTTATGGTGCTTTCATGCGCATCAAAGCCCATCATTTGCGTGTGATTTAACCACCCTGTAGGTAAAGCAGCGTCGTTTTCTGCAAAGATGAGCAAGGTATGGTCAAAGAATCGCCCGGTGCGGCTAACCGTATCGACATATGGCGTCGTATTATGCCCAATATTGCGAATTGACATCCTAACGGCACGCCCAATGGTGTTATTGGCTTCATTTCCAGAGCCTGCAAAACCTGAACCGCTGTTCATGCCAATCTCCGTCGCAATCGGTCCGCTTACGATCAATGCAAGACCAAAGCTTCCGCCGCTGGTCATCGGGTGATACCACATCTTATCAAATTCCCAACCTGCAGCATAAGCTTCCATCGCGGCAATAATAACCGGCAGATACTCCGGTCTTGCTCCGGCCATTACTGCGTTGATAGCGACTTTTTCAACGGTTATTATGCCTCCGCGCATTTTCAGCTTACCTAATATATCATCGGGATCACGAGTAGTTCCGGCAAGCATTTCTTCTACCAAGTCAGCCGTCGGAACTATGAGAGGAAGCCCATCTCCGAAGCCATGCGCCATCGCATATTCATTAAATGCTCTGGTCGCTTGAGCATATGTATTCCCGGCAAATGCTTTTGTCGTCCATGATTTTGCTGGGTTAAATGTTTCTTGAGTTATAGGGGGAGGATTAATTTCATCCGGAGATCGATCAGCGGATAGCGCCCAAATGAGCTGGTCAATTACTGATACCCCATTAAGCCACGCTCTATCTCCTGTGAAGGTAGAGTGAGTTGCGAAATCAGGATCGATAGGTGCGCTCACAAGGGCAACATCTCTGTAAAAAGCTCGAACAGCATCATTACGGCTGACTCCGTCAATAGGCGGACGAGCTAGTGCTCTGCCGTTAAGAACTCTATCTATGACTACTCTGCGTTGCATGTCAAATCCATGATCCTGCGCACCAAAATACTGTGTCAACGCATAAGCCTGAGCGCATACTACAACTGCAATACCGCCGCGTGATTCAACTGCCTTAGCATGGTAGGAACTCCACCACGTACAGACGTTTCAATCCGCAACCCCAAAAACAACAGCATCAAGCGGACGTCCCAGACCAGGTACATCGGTCAGACCCGCCCACAGATTATAGTTTGCATCAGATTTTTCATGCCAGGGACTTCCTAAAGGAGTAACATTGACTACCACAACTCCCGGTAGCCTTTCGACCAACAGATCGCCGAGCGCTTCCATTAGTTGCGGGTTGTTTGTCTTTGTATACCATGATAAGCCGATAACTCTGTCATAAAAGTCCGGATTACCTTCCGCATCTTGAAATCTCTCACGCGAAGTAAGTGGAATGTTTTGTTGAATCTCAATCTCCCCGAGAGGATTCAGAGCTACTAACGTTGTTGAGTTTGCCATAGCAATCGGTACTACAATTGCCGCAATAAGCACGATTACTGTCAAAATCGAAATTAGTTTTTTCTTCATCAATAACCTCCATGTTAATATTCATATGTTGCCCGCTTCCCTTCCAAAGTCCTTTACTCCTCAACCACCTTCTTCCTTTTCCATATATTGTAAGTTTTGCACAAGTAAACTCCAATTCCGAGCTGATTTATTATGCATAATACCAACTCCTTCGCGGGAAGTATATAATGACGCAATGAATTTGTCAACAAAAAAACGCATAATTATGCGTTACTGTTTTTCTCTTTGTTGTTGCTTGATACGATGAGAGCGTTTGTGTTCAGGATTAAACAACAGCTTCTCCCAACATCCAGTCTAGTGCATTTAGATGCCGGATGCCATTGTGGTTTGTGTTTACGCCAATATCGTCTAATGTCAGCAGTATTTTAGGATGGTTGTCAGAAATTCCTTCGAGGGACGCAAGTTCTCGTCGCATTGTGTTCTCATCAAGAACCGTTGCCGCTACCTGATAATATGTGACACCACGTGCATGCTGCGTTACAAAATCCACCTCCCCATTAGGCAGATGCCCCACATAAACCTCATTTCCGCGACGAAGCAACTCAAGGTATACAACGTTCTCAAGTATATGACCCTGATCGGCACTGCTCGAACCAAGCAGGAACTGTCGAAAACCTATATCCGCAACATAATATTTCTCCAGTGTTGCAAGGTATTGCTTGCCTTTAATATTATAGCGATTTGCTCTGTAGAGCATCAGACTGTCAGTTAATCCTTTGATGTATTTTTCTACAGTTTTTTGATCTATCTTTCGCCCATCAGAGGTCATGGTATTGGCTATCTTCCTCGTTGATAATAAGCTTCCTATGTTGTCAAACACGAATTTCGCAACGCTTTCCAGCATCATCACATCCGATATCCTAAACCTTTTCACTACATCTTTGAGAAGTATTGAGTCGTACAACCCTTCCAAATACTCTCTTATGTCTTTTTTCCGCCCATTTAATTGCAGTATATATGGCATAGAGCTCTCGCTCAGGTATTTTGCATACTTTTCCATTTTTGTCATTGGGTTGTTTTGAGCATACAGCGACAGACCTTCACAGTATTCCGAAAAGGATAGGGGTAACATTTTAAGTTCTATATACCTCCCGGTCAGCAGTGTTGCTAGATCTCCAGACATAAAATAGGCGTTTGAGCCTGTGATGTATAAATCTACGTTTTTCTTTATGAATAGGCTGTCTGCCACCTTTTCAAATTGGTGTACATGTTGGATTTCATCCAGAAAAACGTAGTTTTTTTTATCCGGGAGCAGCACTGATTTGATATAGTCATATAGTAGTCGGTAATCGGCCAAGTGCTCATAGTCGATTTCCTCAAAATTCACGGAGACTATCTGCTCAGGCATAACACCGTTACTTAACAACCAGTTGCGGTATATCTCAAAAAGTGTCGATTTCCCACTGCGGCGCAATCCTGACACGACTTTGATGATTTGCCTATCTTTTGAGCGTATCAGAAAATCAAGATACTCAGAACGGTTTATCATCAGCATAGTCACACTACCTCCATCGCAGAATATATGCATTATAATCCTCAAACTTGTTTTTGTCAACATGTTTGGGGATTGCAATCCCCAAACTCCAGCAGATTAACAAAGTTTGAAGATCACGCGGCTTTGTATGCACTTGCGCTCAGAGCCTGTATTTTTGTAATTTCGTCGCTCAAGCATGTGCGCTTGCAAATATTATACTACAGTCTTACAATATGGGCATTTAGGATAGTCAAAATCAAATTCTTTGCCGCAAGTCCGGCATTTTGATTGAAGCAAACTATTATCGCCATCATCAATAAATTCAGCTTCCTCCAATTCCTCCGGGATCTCGCATGCTGCCTTTTCAAATTTCTTTTTCAAAGCAATCGCTTTGTCATAATCACTATCCAACACGTAAATACCCTGCATCTGACCAAATTTACGCCTGCTAACGAAAACACCCATTGCTTCCACAAGATAAGGGATATCATTATCATCGAGAATATCATGAAGCCACATCCTGTGCATAGTTGTTTCTGGCGGCATAAGTTTGCCCGGCTTAATCAAATATACCCGGCTGATTGGCTCATTTTCCCTAGACTGCGGCAATGTCGAAAATGCCAAAAAACCTGCGTCTTCATACTTTGGCGTTGAATCACCATCTGCCGTTGGATATACAAACTGTCTGTATTTTAGAGCGTTGTTTGCTGTCATCATAGTGATTTCACTCCATCTTCTTCCTCATTAGGCTATGCTATATCACTACTGCGCATGCTGTCCATCCGATAACGCCTGCGAACTATCCTGACCTTTTATAAACTCGTCGGTAAGATATGGGCGTATTTCATCATAATATACGCAGTAGAAATAATACCCTCCAATAAAGTGCTGAATATCATCAATTCTGACTCGGTAGTTATGATGACGCACATGAAAAGACCCAATAACTGTACCCGGAGATTTCATATACATGGCATATTCCGGAAAAAAATATCCATTGAGCATATGCCTTGCTCTGTGGTATATTGTCTGAGCAAAATATGTCGGGTCATAATTCTCGATATATTCAGACTGTACACCCTCTTTTATAGCCCTCTGGTAAGTCTGCCATCCGGTCATCAGCATCTCTAAGTAAGTGTGAAATGACGTCTCCCGATGATAAATTCCTTTGAGGTTTCTTGCAATGTTTTGCAGTGCAAATTCATAATATCGCACGTCTTTAACATATTTTGTGACTTCCAAAAGTGAATACGCCACCCAATGATCGCGATGCTGGATATAATCTTCGCGAATAAAGTTCTCCACAGCGGCACAAGCCCCATCGAGAAAACGTTTATCCTTTGTGTACGAATATGCCCGAGCTAAAGCAAATGTGGCTTCCCCATCATAGTAAACAGTACGATATTCCTCTTTCCCGGTATAGTCAGGATAGTTTAAAACATGATAGTACTTGCCGGTTTCGGGATATTGAAGTTTAAGTATACCATTTGCCAGCTTCTTTACGATTTCAACGTATTTATCAGACTTTAGCACATCCATATACTCGGTATACATAATTATCGCAACTCCGTTGCCTCCGAGCTTTACTTCATTTGATTCTTTCTCCACCAAGAATGCAGTTTCATCATTAAACTCAATAAAATCATCAATGTAACTAATTGCTTTCTCCAGCTTTGGAATCAGATTGTCGTCACCGCTCATGCGATACAAATTAAGAATACTCCACAATGTGCTTGTATGACGAAGTATGTTATAACCTTCTATTTTAGCATTAAAAATCGGAAAGTAACCATAAGTAAATCTTCCACTTTCTTCTATGAGACTAACCAGATATTCGGACGCGCCTACTATAACCTCGTTTATGACATTGCTGTCAACCAAGTCAACCCTTCTTCTGCCGTAATCCATATTATCGTTATAAAGCTCATGGATTATATCATCTTCGCCGCAAAAAAAGCATCGGGCAGTGAAAACTATAATACTTTCTGGAACTGCTTTTATCTGAGGCTGATTGTAATACACCTTACGGTAGTGATTTATGTTATCCAAATTTATGAGAATCGAATCAGTATCAACACTCCCTCGGTTAATATCGGCTTGTGAAAATTGATATTTCAGCATTTTGTTTCCATTAACTTCTGCCTCAATGAAAGAATTGGCAAAACGTTCGTCAAAAGAAATTCCAATTCTGGCAAAGTTGTGCCACCTATACTTCACGACTATCTTGTTAAGATCAACTGTCGGTATTTTTTCATAAGAAGTAACAACATCTGCTTTTGCCCAAAACGCTGCAAAAGGCTTCTTTTTAGCAAGCTGCGCTTTTTGGAAGTCCGCGAGCCTTTTCTCCGCATTGCCCCATGCCACACGCAATGTCTCCCCGCTACCATGGAACACTCGCGCTCTTTCTTTTTTGTTGCATATGGACAAATACACCGTAAAGAAATCATCTTGGCTAGTGTTGCTTTTAAGTTCCTCGGTCAGCCTTGAAGAAATAGCATCCGACAAAATATAGTTTTTAAGTTTTGCAATGCGGCTTGTGCTCATGTATGTCTCCTCGTTGTAGCCCGCCTAACAAGAAGCAGACACTCAAATAACAGAAAATTTTCTACTCTTTTCTTTTGCAGAACCACCGGCATTTATATAATTTTTCGAGTCTTGCAAATTAACATAAGAAAAGCAATCTTGCCTTTATTTAATACATATAGATCACAATGCAAATAATATCTTCTCTAATATAAATCATGCATTAAACTGTCTGAGACAACACGCTTCGTGCATTTGAAATTTTTCCATACATCAAAGGCTGCTGCATCAATCACGTCTCCACATTCACTGTTAATCACAACAAAATTTAGTCCTCGAATGTTAGGCGAATAATCAGTTCCGTCAATAATAGTCTTCGATAATGCCCCAGAAAAAAATGAGGCGCTGGTCAAATCTATATTTATATCGCCTATTTTTGTACTGTAGTTAATCGCTTTGTCCTCAGGCAAACCAAGTATTTCTTTGATAACAATTCCTTTACTTATTATTCCCACAAAAGAATGTCTGTTTTTTCTCAGCAAATCCGTGTTGAATCCCAAACATCTTAATGCCTTATAGTTGTTTTCAGAGTTATTATCCCTGTATGGCGTATCACTTACCGTCATCAGTATTGTCAATCGTTCACTATACGCCTTCAATAATATCACGTAGTTGTAAAAATTCGTCTCTTTGCGCAACTGGTCCAGAGAAATGGTCTTCATTTTTGCAATAGCGATATCCTTGTTGAGTTTTTGCGAAAACATTAGATCCAGCAACTCTTTTGATTTGTTAACATCATCAACAGTACTCAAATGCTTTATGGATAATTGCAGAAACGTCAAATCGTTTTTGCGTATTGCATTCAATGCATACCTATATCTTTCATTCATGTATTGATCTGCATTAAAGGGGATAAAGCCGTTGATTATGTTCGAAAGACGGTTAAGATATCCATTTTTCATCTCATCACCAATATGCTCACTTAAAAAATTTCTGAATATTGTTGGAATTGATAGTATCAAATTCAACCGTGTCATAGATAGGCGATTTTTAAACTCCATACTGCCTGCAGCACCCTTATAAATAGCTTCAAAAGTCCTGTTGATAAAATATATATACTCATCCATTGATGGACTATACCGCGATAAATGCGGACCGTCATGTCTTGTTGCAAAATAGCAGGTATAGTCCGTAATAGTTGAGTGGTAATTTGAGTTTGCGAGAAACTCCGTAAAAAATAGCATATCCTCCCTTTTTTTCAAATTAAGATCAAAGTAAATCTTGCGTTCGATTAAAACCTCTCTTTTAAACATTCTTAGAATGTTCGCCTGTGCCGCCAGTTTATGGAAAAAGATATCCGCAACCCCTAGATTTCCATACTTTAAATATCCAGCGGGTTTCTCTCTCTGTGTATCGTCATGCTTACCCGTTATACTGTCAGCATTGTTAGCTTTCCCTAAATTATACATTCTTTCGAGACTCTCATGACCGATGCTGTCGTCCGAATCAACAAAGAAAACATATTCACCACTCGCCAAATCAATGCCCCGGTTGCGAGGTGCGCTTGCAGTTCCACTATTTTCTCCCAATTGCTCAAATATAATCAGATGCGGAAATTTTGCAATATTTTCATTTAATACTACCAGTGTTTCATCGTTAGTTGAACAGTCATCAATGATTAAAACCTCATAATCCTCGGCATTCATTGTTTGATTCATAACAGATTCAAGGCATCTCTCTAAGTAGTCAGGGAGTGTATTGTATGTTGGAATAATGATACTGACTTTTTTCATACCCACTATGAATCCTTCCTTTTTGCAACTCACAGACAATTCAACAACGCGATCTTGATAACCCTAAAACCATTTAATTCTATTTCTGATTATTCGAGAAGCAGGCTACTTCCCTCTTTAAAAGCTCTAGCTCACTTCGCATACCTTTTATCTCAAGACGCAGTTGGACTATGTCCTCATCCTCAGACGAAGCCCGTCCTCTTTCTGCGAGTGACTTCATATAATTGTCTCTTATAAAATCTGCATCAGCAGCGTTTAGGTAGCTGCTATTAGCAGATATTTGTATACCGTCAGCTTTTGCCTTTCTTATAATCCCCAAAGTCAACTCTCTCATTTTTTCTGTCATTGGCGCAAAGTTTAATTTTTGGTCGGTAGACAATGTTATTGTCTTACATCCTACCTCCCTTACCACTTCGTAGAAGCCATTTACATCAGCTTCGTTATCGTTCATACCCTCAAGAAAAATATATTTCAATAACAGGTTTGCTTTTTCAATAGGGTACTTCTTCAAATTTTCCACAACTATATCAAACCTGTCGTTCCCTCTGACCTTCTTAAATGTTTCGCGAGTTCCTGCGTCAAGAGATACCAAAAGTTTAATAAATCTGCCGCTTTCCATGAGCGTAGCAAGTTTTTCTCTATATACAGATAAATTTGTAACCATTGCTATTTTCCACTTTGTTTTCAGCAAGACATCAAGCATTTCTTCACAATGTTTATTGACAGAGAACTCGCCGTTAGAAAGCTGTATGACAAAGTCTTCAGTGTTGTACTCCGACATTTCAGAAAGTTGACGCAAAACCTCATAGGTTTTAAACCCATCCTTGCTATGTTTAAGCCTTTCCAATGATCCTTTTGAGAAACAATATACACATTTGAAGTTACACACGTCGCCCGGATTATTTGACCCAAAACTTATCTCTCTGAGTTTAACTGATTTACGCCAAAAACCGTATTTAAGTAGGTGGCATTTTTCACATGGGTTCTTCCTGTCATGACGAATATCATCAACTAATTTTTCCGTATAATCCTGCCAATGCGCCAACCTTTCGCGAATCGAACCCGACGTCTTTACAACTGGACATCTACCTGTTACGCAACAAGGTGAAAAATTATCTTTACGATAACTTATAAAATGACCTAGATATGTGCAACCTTTGCGGAATTCTATATCCGCTTCCAAAAAATGTATCCTCTCCGGTAATGTTTTTGTTGGCAGAAACCTTGCTGTTACACCTGCTGAACGATATGTTACCCATATGTCAGCATAAGGGTAACGTTTCAATGCTTCGTCTAAAGAAACAACATCATATTTCCCCAATAATTTAGTTTCAAACTTTTTAAGATTTTCGTCTTTTTCTACAAAAACCTTTGGTTCACCTGCAGTGCTAACCCATTTGTCAATATTATTACGTACATTATTTTCACTTGGAATTCCATAGAAAATTATTTCTGGCATTTTATTCTCCTCTACCGGCATATCAGCATAACTCTCCCTAATAAAGTTAACATCAGTCGGATTAATGTTATTATCATCCGCAGCAACCCATAGTCCATCGGTTTTTGCTTTGCCGATTATCCTCAGAACCAACTCTCTCATTCGCGGATTTTCCGTAAATGGTCGGGCATTTGTATTTTTATCTGTCGATAAATATATTGCTGCACCGACTTCCTTTGCTATTTCATAATACCCATCCACATCAGCTTCATTATCATTGATTCCTTCAAGAAACAAATATTTCAGCCACAAATTTGTTTTATGCATGGGGTATTTCTTCAAATTTTCCACAACTATGTCAAATCTGTCGTTGCCCTTAATTTTTTTGAATGTTTCTCGTGTTCCCGCATCAATAGATGATATTATCTTTGTCACTCTGCCTGTTTGCATAAGCTCTGCGAGTGGCTCTCTATATATGGAAAGATTTGACAATAGCTCAATATTCCATTTTGTTTTTGATAAAATATCAATTATCTCATCGAAATGTTTATTTGCACAAAACTCACCGTTAGAAAAGGTTACTGTAAAATTCTTGCCCAATGCAACAATTTCGGGAATCTCGGAAAACGCTCGCACAACGTCACATGTTGTAAAACCTTCCTTGGTTTTATTTTTCATAAATTTCTTGGTCTGTGCCGAACTACAGTAAATACACTTAAAATTACAAGCATCATCTTTGAGGGACTGTAAGAATCTTAAATTTTTGACGTACAGTGTCTTTGGAAAAAAGTCATATCTTAAATTATGACAGCCTGAACAATCGGTGGGATTTCCTAATTGAATATCATTAATTAGTTTTACAGTGAAATCCTGCCATTGAGTTATTCTTTCACTAACTGTTCCCGAAACCGATACGGTCGGGCGTTTACGATTTCCTGCTGTACACATCGGAACTCTCTTGTCTGTGAAATAAAAGTTCCTCCCTAACCTGTCACAGCTAAGTCTATATTCTAAATCAGCTTCTAGGAAGTGTATTCTATCCGGTTGAATTTTTTCTAATAGTTTTCGTCCTGCAGTCTTTGCATTTTTAGCTCTATCTGATATTATCCAAACATTTGCATCCGGAAATTGCGTCAAAGCCTCATCAATGTGAACAACATCATAGCCAGAAATGTTTGTCGGAAAATCTTTACTGGTCCCTTCTTTGACCGCAAAAATGTCCGGCGTCCCTGCAACACTAATCCATTTGTCTATATTTCTGTTGACATTATCTTCACTCGAAATGCCGTAAAATATATTTGGCATTATTTCGCAAGCTCCTTGTATTGTTCATCTTGAGTTCGATATCAGCCACATCAGCCTTCAAACAAATCCAACAGATGCGCACAATTTGCCTTTTGTGACAGATGTTCATGCAATTGTTCCACATCTATCTCAATATTAATATAATCATTGTTTTTCAAACTCATAACATCAAGATTGATTAATGGCTGTATCCCCAACAAAAATCCATAAAAGACTTCTTCGCTTACTTCAAAATATTTTGAAAGCTCAGATATGTTACCTACCATTATAGGCTCTTCTTGTGTTGAAATCCAGTGGTATATAGTTAATTCGTCCATAAAAAACTCATGAACAAAATCAATGTCCTGTACTTTGTTGTTCCATTCGCGCTGCAATGATCGTTCTTTTTCAGGCGCACCGTTGTTACCTAGATGGGTAGCGCTGTCCGATGTCGCTGCAGATGATTGAAGCTGCTCAGTGTTATCCTTTTCCCCGGAGGCTTCCCAGCCTTCCAAGTCAAGCAAATGCTCGTAGTTAGCACTTTGTTTCAAGTGCTTTTGTAGCTCTGCCATATCAAGCTTAACATTGATACGATCTCGGTGTTTCATTTTATTCAGGTCTTGTTTTACCATAGGCTTAATACCGAGCAAAAAACCGAAAAAAGCTTCATTGCTTACATTTAAGCCCTTCGCCAAATCACTCAGCCTGCCAGTCAACTTCTCCTGCTTCTGAGATAGGATTTGGTTATATATAAAGACCTCATCCATGAAAAATTGATGGATGTATTCCGGGCTTTTTATTTTTTTAGTCCAAACCATCCACAAAGTATTATTGGCCATATTTTAGTACCTTTTCCTTGAAGAAATATGTGTAGACCTCGAATCCCAGAAAGCTCCGCCTCAATCCGTGCGATTTCGGCGGGGCTTTCTGCATCCTGTAAAAACGCGAAGTTAGGTGTACTTGTTCTGCTTGGAAACTTGTTCGTTAATCGTTGTACTGCTAATCAACAGAAGCATTTCGCGCCTGTTCTCTTAACGTTCTTTCTGCAGCGATATCACCGGGTCTTGAATCAGGTCTTTCAAGAACTGCCCAGTCAAGGTGTGGCAGTATCTCTGTCCAACGAAGAGTTCCATCTGCATTGCGTTCAAACTCAGTGGAATGAGTGGCTTCTTGCATATACAGGTAGTACCACGCATTCATGTTTCTCTTATCCGGCCACTGAGTCCGTCCTTCGAGCAGGTAGTCTGTGGAGCTGTGAACACGATCCAGCATTCTAGTAACTATTGCTGCTGCTTCGGCGCGTGTTATAAGGGCATTCGGATTGAAGTTACCGTTTCCATCACCATTTACCAAACCAAGTCCAGCCAACGTATTGATGTAATTCTCTGCCCAGTTGCCCGCTATGTCATTAAACTTGGCGGCTGAGCCACTATCCAACTCGAAGAATCGTGCAACAATTGTTGCGAATTCACCACGTGTTATGGCAGTGTTGGGTCTGAATGTTCCGTCAGGCATGCCACGTAATATTCCTGCATTCGCAACAGTTGAAACAGCATTGTTAAACCAATTGCTGGACTGAACATCAGAGAACTGGTTCGTTTGGCTCCAGACTGACTCACGGAAGCTATCGTCAAGAAGCCTGAAGATCATAGTTGCAGCTTCAGCGCGAGTGATATTCGCATGAGGCTCGAGGGTTCCGTCCGGTCTTCCTATCATGAATGATTCATGAATTCGGGAGAATGGTGCAAGAGGAACGTCATCCTCGTCAATATCCTCTTCCTCTTCCGGTGGTGGTGTTGGTTGTTGTGGAGGTGGCGTCCAGCCTCCACCTCCGCCTCCGCCGGGTGGCCATGGGGGTAGACCTATGCCTGCATCGGCGTCGGTGTCTGTATCAGTGTCCGTATCAGTGTCTGTGTCAGTATCCGTATCTGTATCTGTATCTGTATCGGTGTCCGTATCGGTATCTGTGTCAGTGTCCGTATCAGTGTCCGTATCGGTGTCCGTATCGGTGTCCGTATCGGTGTCCGTATCGGTGTCCGTATCAGTGTCCGTATCAGTGTCCGTATCGGTGTCCGTATCAGTGTCCGTATCAGTATCTGTATCAGTATCGGTGTCCGTATCAGTGTCCGTATCAGTATCTGTATCAGTATCGGTGTCCGTATCGGTGTCTGTGTCAGTATCGGTGTCTGTGTCAGTATCCGTATCGGTGTCTGTATCAGTGTCTGTGTCAGTATCCGTATCGGTGTCCGTATCGGTATCCGTATCGGTATCCGTATCGGTGTCCGTATCGGTATCCGTATCGGTGTCCGTATCGGTGTCCGTATCGGTGTCCGTATCGGTGTCCGTATCAGTGTCTGTGTCAGTATCCGTATCTGTATCTGTATCTGTATCGGTGTCCGTATCGGTATCTGTGTCAGTGTC
>Ga0136643_10001373_pt1 | contig 29489 bp, 14 predicted proteins | sample TergutLab28metaG_FD_96883 | JGI IMG/M metagenome (GOLD analysis project Ga0136643, IMG submission 96883) | Labiotermes labralis P1 segment gut microbial communities from Petit-Saut dam, French Guiana - Lab288 P1 (version 3) (version 3) | ecosystem: Host-associated > Arthropoda: Insects >... | reverse complement strand
TTGCCACATCTATCAGTGTGCATGTTTTCTCTTTTTTGTTTTTAATTATTATATCTGGCCTATTTTCTGTAACTTCTCTGTCTGTATGTACTGCTTGATTCCACAACACTGTGACATCTCCATCTTCATACACCGGCTTGGGATGTGTCTTTGCGTATTGGGTAATGCAAATGTGTATAAACTTTATCGTGTCTCATTAAATATTTGTTCTTCTCCAAAATGGGGCATCCCAAGTTTAAGTGGTCAATAGTTTCTTCATGTTACTTACATAACCGGCATTTACTCTCAGTTTCTTCCTTCAAAATTTTACTCTTAAAAGATTTTGTACTAATTGCTTGGTCTTAAGCTGCCACTATTGTACTTTCTGTTTCTCCCTTGATGTCACCAGATTTTAGCCAGCGATATGGCTGTTCAATATCCACCAGCTTTTCATCTAAGTTAAGTGGCAATTGTCCATGCATCTTCTTCCGTGCCATCTTTCTTTCGTTTTCTCCGCTATGCTCTCCTTTATTTTTCTTGTTTCCCTCTGTACTTCTTCTGTCTTGAGGCATCTAGCTGTCTGTAACACTGCTGAGTCGTTGTGTTGGTGTGTTCTGACAACCTGTATTAGTGGGTCTTCCTTCCTGTTTACATATTCCACCAGTTCTGTAATTTCTACTGCATGGACTGCTTCTGCCTGTATCAGGGCCCTTCCTCCCTGTTTTCTGGGAGCATACAAGCGATCTACATCTGCCTTTGTGTGATGCTGTCCATGAATGGTTGGTAGTTTCCTCGTTTTCCGGTCTAGTTTTTGGAGTTTTTCTTGGTGTCAGTTAACAATTCCAAAATTGTATCTAAGTACTGCTACTGCCAATGATCCAATTTCTTGAATTTTATTCTTTACACTTAATTCTGTATCCAAAACTAGTCTCAGTCACCTCAAGTATTCCTTCTCCAGCTTTTCTTTCTCATTCTTATGCTGTATGTCAAAACTCTCTTCTATGTTTAAATAATTATAAGTTTACTCGGGTCCAGTACTTTAATGTTGTTCTCAAATGTGCTTCCTACATACATTTTACTTTGGGCCCTATTATTATTATTATTATTATGTTTTTGTTGTTTTGTAGTAGTAGTAGTAGTAGTAATAGTAGTTGTTATTGTTGTTGTTGTCGCTTGTCACAGGCGTTTACTTCCTGTTGCTTCTCTTGAACCACGAGTGATCCCCACTGCACTACTGTCCGTATTATGTGTGGTGTTACAAATACTGCCGTCTTTTGTAGTGAATCTATTGAATGTTTTCCTGGTGTGGTTTCAAATTTTTTCCCTTAAATCTTCTGTTACTATTCCGGTGGCTCCAGTTATTACTGGTATAATCTTACATTTCCGATTCCACGTTCGATGCATCTCTATACATAAAGTCTTGTATATTAGCTTCTTTCCGCTTCATTTTTCAAGACATTTATTAGTATTAGCATCATCATCACCATCATAATGGTTATTTGTATTGCACTCCATACTCTATTTACCGACGATTTTAGTTTCGAGGTTTGTACAGTGTCAAATGATATATTTATTTATGAATTTGGAAGGAGTTTGGAGAAGACACTCGTGGCATAATCTATGTATTTGCCGTAACTTTTCTGGTGGGCCTGAGGAAAACAAAAGAACCAGTAACGCGAACCCGTGTCCGGACCGAAAAACCAAACAGGCACAACCGGAAGAAAAGATTATAGCTTCGTCTCTATTCTGCCCCGTTTAACGATTGTCACAGTTTGTCAGGCTGCAAAACGGCTGAACACAGGAATGTGTTCTTTCTTATAAGTGAGCTAGTATTTACCAGTCTCTTTCCATCAGAACAGACAATGGACGGCACATATCTTCGACCTTAGACCGAATAAAAATCAAAGAAAATTAGGTCACTGAACAAATTAAAATTCAGTAATTTTAGTGGTATACTTGCCAGTATTTTAGGATCATGTATCGGAAATACAACGGTTAGGTTATGACACAATAAACAAAGAACGTTTTCCCAAATTATTTGTAAAAGGAACAATGTAACTTATTTTTCGTGGAAGAAAATATTTGTTCTGACGCTCCCTCCAAACCACAATTCGCTTTAAATTCCGCCAAATTAGTTAAATATTTTTATAAACTGAAACATTTTAAAAACCAACTTCATAGAAAGTGGCACAATATTTTTGTTGAAATGTTCAAATTCTCTACAGAAATTCTAGCAAGATTTGGGGTTTTCGTTTTACAAGCAATATGGGCATAGAGAAGAGTGGGTGTATTAATTCTTAATCTCTGTGCTTTATTCCGTAAATCGCTCTTACCAACAAAACATCTCTATTATACGCATACCATAGACAGTGGTCGAGCTCCAGGATCGGTCTTGATGCTTTAACGAAGAGAAAAATCTTTTACCCCTTCTATGAATCGAATTACAAATCCTCTGCCGTCCGGCTCGTTACCTAGTCCCTGTACCGTCTCCTTCTCCACATTTTAACACAAATTTCAGAACAGACCTCAGCTCCTTACAGTTGTTTTCACTGACCTCTTGGGTAGTGTGGCTTAGGCAAGAGAAGTTATAACTTGGTCGTGAGATATGAGAAAGAGAAATTATCTTTTTATGGCTTCACAGTCTAATAATCGTTTATGGTGCTGAAACCTTGACTCGTTTATGAAAGAGAAGGAAATGAACATTGCGGGACAATCTATATGACCCGCTTCCATCACTTTAATTATTAGTGGTTACTGCTTCATTTCTTTCGTATCCCGTATTCCAGTCTTGCTGCATTATTGCACTGGAAAGTACCAAAACTGCCGTTGCTGCAAACTTCTGATATGCCCTCAAATTTTATGTCCAAGAATATATACAATTTCATTATCTAGCACAACTTTTTCACACAGCCATGAACTTAATTAAACATTTTTTCGGCTTTCATTCTTTGGGAGTTACAGTGTGTCTGTTACCGTAAAATTGCGTTTCCTCTGCCAATGTTAAGATATCAGGATTTGATATTCAGTTCAAAGTTCCTGAGCGGAAGGAGTTGTAGTTCGGATCAACGAATTTCGTAACTAACTTGATGATTAATTATTGTCGACCTGAAGCAAATTGACACAAAACTACTCAATGATCCTCCATTTTATGAAACCCTAATATTCAATGTCATGTACATACAGACCTGTAACAGAACCCCAGCCCCAGCCAGCTGGAACCAAACCACATACTCGCACCCAAGTTTTTCATGTTCTTTTAATATTATCCTCCCTCTTATATAATAGTTTTCAACTTTTCCCTTAGACTTTTATTAACGGTTTTTGTTCATCTCCCATATTTAAACTGCGGTTGCCACAACCGACACAGAATACCCATATCGGATTTCAAAATTTGTTTACCATTATCTTATGTTAGATGCTTGGCATCCATCACAAGCAGGGAAACTGGCTGAGCTGCTATAAGATGCCGAAGTGGTTCTGTTCCATGTTATTATTATACTGGAATATACATTCGTACAAATTCGTTAGTACGTCCTTTCGATTGACAAAAATTCATTCAAATTATACCGGTTTAATGCTGGGACTCCCAAAATGCTGCCTTCTGGACAAATGAAGCGTGGCTGACCCCAAATTGCAGTCGACCTGATGTTTTCAGCAAACTATTTTCTAACTATACCGTATACTATATCCCAAGAAGCTCGACGTTGCTTTGAAATGCAACAACCCATCACAGTAGGGGACTTGCCAGTAGTCAGGCCAGTACTTTTGTCACTTTTGTCAGTTTAGTGGAGAAAGACTTTCTTTCAATAGAGGCTAAGAACATGCTAAAACTTGTAATTTCAGCCCTGTACCACGTGATCCGACTGGGACTTGTCCCTTAGCAGAAGACTACGCCAGGCATATCGACTGCCTCCCACATCCTTATCTGATAGGTTGTAATCCAAGCTTCGCGAAGAGAAAGAACAGGCCATAAATATCCAGCACACATGAACCATTAAGCCACTAATATCTAACCATTCACGAGCCGCTTTACATTACAAGCAACGTGTCCGTACTTTGTAAAAATAACAGGAAATTTTTCAACATTTTTATCAAATCTGCAACCAAAATTCAAATGAATTACTGATCATGTAAAAAGGTACTGCAAAACTTTGGACAACCCTGGTCTAAAGTAACGTCAGGTTAGTGTGCTGGGAACTTTCGTGATTGAAAACACTATAACTTCCTTGGAGCCTTACTTTCTGCCCTTCAAATATTCTACAGTTAATGATGTCTGTGAACTACTCAAAATGTACAGCCGATATTCTCAAAAACTATCCCTATGCAGAACTGGACAGACTCTGGGGGTTCGAGGAAGTTGAGGCTCCCAGAATTTCTAGACAATCAGTATATGAGGTTGAGAAGTTTGTCAGCCCTAGGCACCGGCCGCCTGTATCTCTCAGGAGATATTCCTGATACTCATTTATGTTACAGACTGAGTCGACCCCAGGACCATAATGCGGACGGAAGGTGAAGTCATTAAAAATCCCAATGAAGCCATCGGGAATCGAACCCGCAACTTTCCGCCCTATATTCTCTACAAAGTTTCTCATGTGTTCTATGCAGGATCCACAAAATGAAAACTTAGTTGGACTGTAACCTACATTAGCCCTCCAAATCTACTTCACCGCTTTCGACTAAGTTCCTAACGCGCAGTGCCTGCTAACATAATTGTCTCATAAAAACAATTCAATTTTACGTTGTGCCTGTTAATTGCCGAAAGCGGGATATCTGAGTCCGTATAGCGACTACAACACGGGGAAACTAAAACGGAATTCTATTGCCGGCAGTGGGAATGTATTTTTTTCTCTCTCAGACGCCTCCAGTAAGTTCTGGAGTTCCTCCAGCCTCTAATGTGTATCAGGGGCACTTTCTCCCTGGGATAAGGAGCTGTGATGTGAAATTGTGCACTCACCTTGATCTAGAAATGAGGTCAAAATTAGTGGAATTATACCTCCACTGACCTATACACCTGGATCACGGGGTGTTTAATTGAACACACCAGTAACGTCACAAATACCTTGCCTGTTGATAAGGACACAATCCTACTTTTTCGAGTTCTAAATTTTGCAAGAAGTCATCCCGTTGTGTAAATATTCAATATAACCACTGTTTACTATGTAATTCATTAACCATGTAAATTAAAAGCATAGGTTACAGCGACATGTTTCGACTTATAAAGCTAAGCTAAGAACCATGGAGTTTTTTACAATGTGGCTGCACTCATTTGGGATCCCAGATGGCTTACAATGTGTGTTTTGATTGGTAACATGTACATAATTAATATACTATGCACCTATGTTTAGAATTAGGAATTCTAAGCATGTAATGTGCTTTGGTGTGTTACTTTAGGCTGTGGCTCCCTGATTAGATTCCTGGTTTCTCTGTTTTTGTTGTTTTATTAGTAGCTGTTTCATAATGTATTTAGATTTCTTCGGGGGGTGGATGGATACGTTTCTGAGGTTTACTATACAGAATTATGGAACTTATGTACAGCAGAAAAAAAACTGAGCTCTTCTGGCTTATTACGCAGCGAGTAGTTTTAATTTCCTACTGACATTTCGGGATAAACAATCGATCCCATCCTCAGGGTTCAAGAATCCAAAACGTCGGCAACAAATTGCCACTACTCGTTGCGTAATAACTCAGAAGATTGAATTTCTCATCTACTTCGCGGCAGAAACCTAAAATCACGCAGCACAAAAGTAAAAAGTGCAAAAATTTTTACTGATAAAAATTTTTAATTAATCAGCTGTAAGAAGAAATGTTGTCTGAGTCTCGGCAGTATACCTGTAACACTAATAGCTCTACAATAATATTCATGTATCCAATACAGAAGGGATATCTATCACATAACACTTGCGAGGCAGTCAATAACGCATTTGTAAATTGCACATACATTTTTCAAACTTCACTTCCACTTCGCATTAGTGAAGTACCAGTTTCTCCTTTTGACAGGTTACTGTATGATCGGTTCAGTTCAGATCGCGGTGTGACTGAGATTGGGCAGTGTGCAACGCGAGTGCAATCCACGTACCCGCTGTCTGTCAAGTTCTCTCTCCCTTTTCTCGCCGGCCTCTGACTAAACGTCTGCCGATAACGAGGAGCCCTTGTCTGACGCATTAGTTCTACTCGGCTTAGCTTGAAAAAGTGGCATGGCGGAGCGTGTTGTGGGTGGAGGGACAGCCTCTCGTGTTACCGTTGACTAAAATTGCTTACAAGTTCACTTCAGATTGAGAGTTGAAAAGGACAAGGATCCGTTCGTGGAATATGAAACTTCTTTATTTATTGGTCTTTCCAACGTGCCTGAATGAGTTACAGTTTCTTGCAATTAAATATTTTAAATACGTAAATTGTAACACTCCACATTCCAAATTTACAACATGCATATCGATCGAATTTTAAAATGCATGGCTGTAAAATATACAGTATTTTTGACGTCTACATAATTTCAGAACCGAGAAAGTCAAATTGTGGTGTGAAATACCTGATCGTTTATAACTGAAATATTTTGTTGTAACGGCGTGAACACCCATCATGACATCAAAATAACTATTTCCAAATCACTTGTAGCAGAGCTTGAAATTGTAATATTGCTAATACCAAAACCACTGTGGTACATTCTCTCCGATTTGCATCCTTATATAACACACTTCTGGGACTCTTCTAGTCTAACATTCAAAACATGCTTTCTAAAAGTTTTCTCTGGGCATTTCTTGCCTCCCAGATGACAGCCATTTGTTCAGCCCATCAGAGCCGTGAGCCTACTCTAATAGCAACCACAAAACGAAAAATACTGGGATAAAAGCATAAAGTGAAGAATCGGCTTAAAGCTTCTTTTGCTTCCGTGCAGGCATAATAATTCGGGACGCTAATTGCGTGAGTTTCAGGGTTTACTCTTCAGCCGTCATGAACGTGTTGGTGGAAAGAAAAATTCACCTTCTCTAACGGGAATAACATGTCAGCAATTAACGTATTAAAACAACTCGTGCACACTCATTGCACACCCAAACTATAGTCATCAGCAAAACGAAACCCACGACGAAAACCCGAGAGCGCTGTATTAAAAAATGGAACGATCCCTGTAAAAATATCCAGACTTCATGGCCAGTGTTGAAAATTCTGGGTCTTTTCATTCTCTGCAATGAAGAAAAGACAACTAAGATTTATGTATAATGATTATGAAAGGAGAGTCTACAATACTGTGGAAAGTAAGATGGTGTTGTTTATGTCCCTGCGTTATCAAGGGACCCAACTCATAAATCTTCCGATCGTCGTGTCCATTACTAATCAAAATCCCTATTGAAAATCAGAACGTGAAGTTCCAAGACTTTCTGGGAAAAAGATTCTACCGTTTTCTCATATATTTCACTTCAACATTTAAATGTATACACTTAATCCGCAAGATTTAAGATTTACACAACGTCGTGGGTGAAAATTAATTGTTTTTAGTGTATGACTTTCTGTTTCTGGGTAATCGGATAGAAAGGTTTGAGGCCAGTGTCCTGTTTTGTCATCAAGACCATACACCTAATGATGGCTCGATTGTGCCGAAAAATACAGTGTGGTTCCGATAAAATATACTTGTGCTGACTGATCACTTGTTGGTTTGGTTTAACTGTTGACCACACAGCTGATCGTGTTAATGCATAAGTGTACAAACGAATTAACACCGTTAACAAATTCCAATGCCAAAAACGGGAACGAAGATTCAGCCGCTAAACGGAACCAACAGAGCTCAATCATGTCGCTTGCACCAGTTACTGAACTAAAGAGATTTCCTTAGGTTTACAGTTGACATATCCACCATCACACCTTCAGTCTCCTTCTACATTTAAGTAATGTATTGACGTTTCGGGCTTACGGCTTTACAAATTTCATTTGGATATGTGAAGCAATATATGAAATGTAAGTAGAGGAAGTGTGTAATGAATTTAAAATAAATTTCCACACAAACCTCGTAACTACTTTCATGCAGTACATCCCAGTTTGTTGGTGGATAATTAGAAAAACAAATCGCTTGCTCTCCCACCAACAAAACAATTATTCTTTATTTTGGTACGCCAGCAGTTAGCGGTTCGTTTTCGACCGTCATAAGCGTATCAATACAATACTGCATAACCTTATTTGTCAATATTGTATTGATAGGATAATTACGGTCGAAAATGGCCGCAACATGTAGGTATACTGCATAACATGAATAGTATTTGTGTTCGACGGACCAGTAAGCGGTTTGTTTTCGAATAAAACTCACAAAATACCACTCTCTATTCGGTCTTTCTTTCGAATCCGTAAAAAGACAAAAGAACGAGTAAAAACATTAGGTAAGGAGATAAACATGCCGTTGGTCTGAGAGATTAAGATGAAAACATGTTTATCTTTCTGACACCATGTCATTCTTAAATGACTTCACAGAGCAGCATAAGAGATTTTCAAGTAAACTTGATACAACAGAAATCGCAGAAATAATGTTTCGGGAGACAAATTAGGAATCGAATGAGGAAACTAAATTCCCTTCTTCAAGCGATAACGCCCATCATTATCATTATGGGTGAAAAATGTCGATTCCAGCTGCAGATGAAGTAGCAGGACACATTACTTACGTGCTGAGGTCAAGAACAGAAAAATGGGACTTGATTATGCAAACATTTGATGTCTGCAGTCTCTAGCTTCACATGCGGGAAGGTTCTAGAAAGAAGATAACTTAAATGGAAAAGGATGATCATGTCTACCATGACTGACCTTTTGCTTTATGATGAAAATCAATCTCATAACCCATGTTACACTCACATTTCAGCATGCCAACTTATCTGTCACATTCCAGAATACAAGCGAAACTCATACACTGCAAAAGGATAATTCAATTCAGCTTATATAACGGTACTTCTATCAGAAAAGCCACTTCCACAAACAGCTGGTCGTCAAAAGTAACAATGAATATCATGACACAAATATATGGAATAAACCTTCTAAGAACCCTTGTTTGAATTGTGATTACTTTATTATTCTACCTTTAAAAGCAAGTACCTCGACCTGGCCAACAACTACTTCAATGCGGTAACGATTTTTCCAGAATTTGGTTCCTGCTTCTCGATGCAGGAACCAGTACATTTTTTCCATGTTCTATATTTGTACTATTCTACATGTCGTCAGAGATCCTCCAAAACTATACCAGAATGACACCATCTATCATTCTCGTATCATTCGTAGGATGCATTTTTGTTCATGCGTGAGAGTGTCACAGACGAACGGAATACAGACATCTTATTCTCACCTAAAGGTAACATGAGGGGACTTAGCTAAAATATTGTGTTTCCCCAGTTATTGTGGGACACATTTAGACAGATATAAATGAAAACGTTCTAGAAGTATTCTTGTCAGAGTGTCTTTATTCTAATCGAATCAGTCTCAGGTGACAACCTCCACCCAAATGCTGTGTGTTTTTCGTCGCTAATGTCCACGTCAACGGAAGTGAGTTGTAAAGATATTATGACAAATCACTCAATTATTTTACCAACCACTGCACTTATATAAATTTATAAAATTTACAACTTAAAACATTAAAAACGCTCCGACATATTTCGGTCCTAGGACTATCATCAGGGAGCTATATCGTCCTTGCTAAAGTTACACTATTAAAAGTCATATTAATTTCACTATTCTAGTTGGTTTTGTGGCAGCATACCGTGTTGTGTTGTGTTGCCAAGAGTGTCTTGTTATGGATGTGCGTTCTGTGTTCTGTGTTTATGAAAAATATTTTGTAAATTTGAAAATGGAACACCGGTAAACAAATCGTCCGGCTTTAGGAAAATAAGCCAGAGATCTGGTTTTCAACGCGTTTGACTGTTTACAAGGGTAGAGCAAAGAACGAGCTAAAATCCTTGTAAATAACCAAATTGACGCACAACTTTTCTTGTATGTTTATTTCTATTCTCTACATGTTTCGTGCAGCCATGTGCTCATCATCAGGAGAATTATTTTATCAATGCGACACCTGGTTTATGTCACTCTGTGTAGACGACCTGCATACCAAACGGTCGTCTACACAGGGTCACATAAACCAGGTGTCGCATTGATACAATAATTCTCCTGATAATGAACACATGGCTGCCCAAAACCTGTAGAGAACAGAAACAAACACATGAAAAGTTGTGCGTCAAGTTGGTTATTTACAAGGAACATACCAAGATGCACGGTCAACAAGACATAAAAAACGAGGTAAAACTCTGAAGAAACAAGACACTCTGACTGTCGTGGAAGGGTTCCACATAAATCTTATACGACGCGAAACTCTTCTGTTTTAAAGTAGGCCAGCAATTGCTGCAGCACCAACATTAGTTATGCGAATGAGTGCAGTTACGTCATTCATCGGCCGCAAAACTTCTCGTTAAGGATTCCAATAAGGATGGACACGCCAACGTACAATTTTGGGGGTTGTAAATATAAAAAAAATATGTATTATAAATTTAATTTCGCTGTCGTTCTGAGGTATTTATAATCTTTGTCCATACATTTGAGGATTTTATCTTTAACAGCTAGTAAGTTGTCCGCTATTACAGCAAGAGAAAATTCGGAGTCTTCACGATAAAAAACATGCATTCCGACCAAAACCATGTGCAAGCGATACCTAGTAGTACCTGTGAGTAATGCTGCAGCCACGCAGCTCTTTTTTTTTGTGTCACCACTCGCCAGGAAAGAGAGTATGCCAATTTGTATAGTACTTATTCATATTGTAAGCGAATTCTTCCTGATATATTACATCCGACGACACGTAAGGAATATTCTGTGCACTAGACAGCGTCAGCTGTTACAGCTGGGATGTATTAAAAGCCTAGATTTTGATTGATAGGTTCATTTGATTGAAAAAAAAAGACGCCCAGATTACAATAGCTCCAGTCCAACCAGCAGAGTCGAATTCGGTTTTAACATCATGAAATGGACTGAATATTTTGTGTCGTTATAAAAGATAGTTGTTCTAACCGACTAGTATAATGTTATGGTAAACAGTAAGATATTCATTGGTACCAAAAAAATCTGGCGCTATACACAAAGTATCACAAAGTCGCTGACGTTATAACCGGGTTCGGCTGTAAATATTTCGGACGCTTTCGCAAAATCGCTCTCTCTGTCTTTGTGCCTGTCTGTCCTTTCACCCGCATCTCCGCAAATATCAGCACAGTTTCCACGGGACGGATTTCCGTGAAAATTGATATTGGGAACTTGAATGTAAAATCTGTCGAAAAAGCCCAGATGTGGTTAAAATCGGGTAAAAGTCTCGACCACTTTGCACCCCTGAACATCCAGCCCGTAACGAGTCTCTATACTAAGTGCACTATGCCGGCCCACCACCGTATTTAGAGTCTCCATTTTTTTAAAACGCGTTTAAAGAATTAATATATTAATTAATTTAGATAATGTATAATTTGAAGATCGAGTAATTTAAGTTTTACTGAAGGCACCCCAGAAACGGAAGGTACCTCATCGCAATGAATAATTCTGGAAGGCAGTTCAAATATGACGTGAATGCAGCCTTTTTATTTTTGCATACGATGTAAACGTTATATTACTTGAGAAAAGAGGCGTGTTTTGACATCAGGCTGTCATCAGGCAATTGATTATGCTTCGTGCAGACAGGCGACTGCAGTAACATTTCTAGACCGCACGGCCTTCAAGCGAACTTACTCATAAGGCATAGGTCAGACTTTGACGGTAAAGAATGACGGTTTTAAGGTAGAGGTGTCATCCTTTTATTACAACAGACTCAGATGATTAATGTAGTGCTTACGTAACTCTTGTTACAGAACTGTTAATCTATCAACATGTATTTATACGCGGATGACTGAACGCTCTAAACTGCCCATGCAGATAAACGGCTGCTGTCAGACTTCTTGTCCTGCTTCTGCTTTGAAATCCAGTTTATAGAGCTAGAAAACAAAATGGCAGGGACAGAAAATTAATTTTCTCTCCACGCTCGCTTTACAGGCCAAAGCAATTCCCTGTGACCCTGTAAATACTGGCATTATGAAGGCACGACATAAATAAAATTGGATATTCTGGTAAGTATGCTTGTATTAGATTTGTATTGTGAAGCTCTTAATATTTACCTAAGTCAATTATTGGACGTCTTATGAGTAAGATATTTCCAGCAAATAATATCTGCGTCTCTTTCAACTTGCGAGTTATATGTAATAACACTCTATACAGAAACAACGGGACTGTTGATCCAAATACTGCATTTATTGGTGTAATTCAGTGCCTACCTACTATCGTAACAATGAACATAGCCTAATACTTGATTTCCCACATTAGTTATACCTGCACGTTCGTAAGAATAATTACGGCGCCTTCTTTACCTGTGAAGCTTCCATGCCCCGTATACCATGAACACGACCTCAAGAGTTGAGATTAGGTATCCGTTCAAAGAAATAAATCCTAAAGGCTATGAGGCCTTAATAAAATTGAGACGCCTTCTACGGATCTTGGGGTGTGACCAGTATAAAATAAGTCTCAAATTGCAAGAAGGATTTTTAGGATCATTCACAAAATGGCGAAAAACGACGATTAGCTTCTGTATGCCATTCCGTCTGCCTGCATGGAAAAACTCAGGTCACACTGGACGGAGATTTATACAATTTGATATTTAAAAATTTTCGAAAATGTCGAGTAAATTCAATTTCCGCTAATAATAAGGGGTACTTTAAGTGAAGACCAAAGTACATACATTTATAATTGTATCTCGATAATTTCTTTCATAGAATGATAAATGTTTCAGACGAGAGTTGTAGAAAAAATCAAAACATGTGTTTTATATTCAAGAACTTTTCCGAAAATCGTGACTTGTATGAGGTAAGGTGAAAAATTATTGTGCAGTCCGGCAGGCCACCGATCACAATAAAATGCGGTGCAGAAGAAATGCCATTTGCGCGGCTGATAACTAAGGCACAAAATCATAATTGATTAATTCCTCCTGATTTTCTAAAATGTTTATGGCAATACTTAACAAACTAAAAAAACTGCGTAACGAGTTATCTGTCATTACGATCTTTTTAGCCAAACTGTAGGTCTAAAGAACACAGGCAACCTGCGTGTAACGTAGCATTGAGGCATGTTTGTGCAACCACTGTTGCAGTGGAAAATCAAGAATTATTATATATTCTGAAAGTGTGTTTGGAGCAATAAGTATCCAGCATGCAATGCACATGCGACACGTTGTCGTCTGTGGCCTGCCCCGCTCTACAATATTTCCCCACACTATCTCACAAACGGCACGATTTTCTAAAAAAAAGTTATTGTACATAAAATGTGGTTTGATTTTCTCTACAAATTTGTCCGAAATATTTATTATTCTAAGAAGAATGCAGTGAGATATGATCAACAATGCGTATAGGTCTTCATGTAAAGTACCCGTTAAACTTGTCAGATTTTAGTGAAACCTGATCTTTAGCTGATTTATAATTAAAAGGGTTCTTTTGAGTCAAAACACAACTACCTTGTGTTGTTATCATTATTTAAGCTGATGACATATTTCGGCCTTTGCACTAGGACATAAAATAATGTATAACATAAAATATCATCTTATTTTATGATACACAACATTTTATTTATTATTCACACTGTATATTCTCCTCAATTATATATCTTGTGACCTGAAGATGGTCCAGTGCAAAGGCCGAAAATGTCATCAGCTTAAATAAAGATAACAATATAAAATAGTTGTGTTTTGACTCAAAAGAATTCCTATTTAATAGTGAAACTTGAATTTTCTCGACAGATTTTTAAAAAATACTCAAATACCAAATCATGAAAATCCGTCTAGTGGGAGTTGAGTTGTTCCACGCGGACGGACAGACAAACGGACAGGCGGACAGACATAATAAAGGTAAAAGCCGTTTTTTCGCAAGTTTGCGAAAAGCGCCTAGAAAGGCCACGAGCATACAAAAATTCTTTTGTTTCAATGCAGCAGTGGGCACTTCACACCAGAAAACCTACGTTCGTTTTATTTTTGCCTGCGACATAAATTTGCCATTGAAATATTTTTGTGCAACAATCAATATTTCTGTGCTGTTTAAAGTGGCATGTAGCTCAGTAAAACACACAGAATGCACTATTACATTTTCACTGCCACAAGAGTTACACATCGCGCCACAAAGTTACAATTTTTTACACAAATACCGAGAGACGCGTGATTGCCAGTACGAAAAAGCGATATTGTCATTATTCCCTTAATGTAAGTCTAAGGGTAATAACGTTGTTTTATTCCAGGTTGGTACAACTACTTTATCCCTTTCAACACAGTGGTCACTATATGCGTCACTTGATTTGACATCTAACCCTCTGCCCTTTGCCAAGAGGAAGAATTGATCTGTTTTCGTGTGGCTCAGAATAAACATAACTTGTTTCCCTATTCAGCATTAGTCAAGTAATCTTTGTAATGGAAACGCAGTGTTATTCAATGTGAAACTGAAGTTTTACACATTTGTAGAAAGTAAAATTTAAAAATTATATCATTGAAACCAAAACTGATACCCTCAAAAATAAGTACAATTATACGATTAATTTAGAGTAACAATAACTAAACTTTTCGCCTCCAGGAAGTTTTTGCTTTTTAATCTCAACATCTGACATCAGATTAGGAGGTAAAGTCAATGTAGGCAACACTGAGAAACTAAATACCTGCATGCACAAGCAGAACTAAACACATCAAAGTCAGTCTCATCAGTGATAACCTCCTCCGTCTATCAAAACATTGTAATAGCTTCAGAAGTACATCTGACAGGAATATATGCAGCTCTTGCAGACAACAGTACCAAGTTCCAAACTTTGATGAGAGAGCGAAGGGCAATAAGTTTATTGTCACAACATCCAGAAACCAACACAAATCCAATTATGAAGGAAGATCCAATGAACACCGGATTGCCTTTCTCTTCCTTGCCTCAGCGTCATGTCACTGGAAATTTAAAACGAAATGTAGAAAATTCTTGATTATGACGTGAAAGAAAGTCCCGCTTACAATTAGGTATTACTTCCATGATAAATCCAATATATAATCTTTACATCCTACAGGATCTCTCCTGTAATAGCGTATCAAATAGGCATCAATCAAGATTATTTCCACCTTCAAAGCTTTTTATAACATAATAAATTTCCATTTAACCTTATTAAATTTTGCGTTTCAAGACTTACAAATAGGTTATCACAATATTCTGTCAACAAAAAAAAAATCATCATTTCTAAAAATTGGCATAAAGGCTGCATGGACAGACAAGTCTCCTCTGTTCTTGTATATTAATTTCAATACCAGATAATGCTCAACACAAAAAACAAGAAGATTCGGAGTTGTCCCAGGAGACACTGCGAAACCTTGTGCACAACACGGCCTCAGGAAGCACGATGTTAGCAATTTCATTAGGTGGTCGTGAACTGCTAGCTCTCTAAGAAATGCGACCACCGTATTGAGAAAAACTGTTTGTAGCGATGAGAAAAAATGTTTACATGTATCTGTATATCGACATGCGTTCTGTTCAAGGTGTGTGAGAACGTGTCGAAACACAAAATTAGGTCTTTTCCGCGACTCATCCTAGAAGGATATGACATAGAATCCTCAAGCCACAAATGCATATTTTAAAACAAATATTCGGTGAAATTTAATAGACCGCAAGTTTCAATTCGACACAACGGAACACAAGAATTTCTACTCACAATTCCCATAAATATCTGATTACTTCTGACAGAAGTTACTGTAGCAAAAGCCTAACTCTGGACACAGAAAATTGGCGAAACATATCTACAGTCTTCCTGATTCGAGTTCCCAACTTTCATCCTGCCAAGATTTTATACAGAAACACTACTGAACTGACCCACGGCTTTATCGCAAGTTAAAGGGCATCCGCAGCCGGCTTTCACCTAATTAAGTTCAATTAGTACCTCTCAGTCTGCCGTGAGGTAGGTTGTCGGCCCTGCAACGGGCTACTTCGACTGCACAAGGCAGTCAAATCTCACAACTGACGGCCTGGCCTCAGACACACACTTCACTTTCATTCGCTTTCCATCTCTGTGTGCGCAAATCAAACTGTACGATTGTGTTCATAACATCAACGAAAATATACACTACGTAACATGCCTCAGGAAGAAGACAGGTCTAGTACACCTGAACCAAATTCGCTACCTTCAATCTCCTATCAAAATTTGTCCATTTTCTTTCAAAATCTTACACACAATATAAAAGAATAATTATCTTAGATTCTCCGAAATATACTGGAGTGAAGCCAAGTTTCTTTAAATAGAGACCAAATAGCAGGTACAGCACACGCGACCAATGCATCAGCCAATCCAATTCGGAAATTTCTCATATATGGATCCCCCTGATCATACGGGAGTTTAGTACGTGATACGAAGTTTTCTGTTTAAGAGGCAGTGATAAAAACAAACGCGTGTATACTCGGCCGACAAATCATGGGCCCGTCTGGCAACACAGCAATTCCTCCTCCCACAGGTACACAAAGGCTTTTGAAGTTAGTGCAGCTCCAATATCGGATGTGGTTTACACATTACAAAAAGCAAAGCAGTTTAGTGAAAGAAGGTATTTACAGTAAACCGATATGAAGATCAAGCGCCATATTGGCCTATTATTCAGATGAGCTTTGATATAATTTTTCTGTTGCCTTCGGAACATGATGTTTTCTCTGCTTTGACTTTATCTTGTTTCACAATTGTGTGTAAATGATTATGCAAGAACATAATGTTTAAGAAGCAAGCATAAATTTGTGAGGTCCATCCTGCTTTCGAAAATTAGTGTTGTAACAAATATATTAATTATAATATATTGCAAAATGGAAAAAGTCTACAAAGTAACGATTTTAGATGATTTTGTATTTTTATATTTCTATTTATTGAATATGTATGTACCAGGAAAATAAATTCTAAAGTTTTGTGTTCCAAGAAGCTTTTAGCTAGGAGAAGCATTACATATGTTTAAAGCTGAGCATTTAAAATAAGTAACGAAAGAGTATAGGAACAGAAGGAAAGTCATACAATACACCAGCAAGAATCCCCCAGTGTGCAAAAAAGAACAGCAACACAAAATGAGGACAAATTGTCTAGGGACAGCTCTGTCCAATCAGGGACATTCGCTTCGACACATAAAGAAAGAAAAAGAGTGAGACAGAAAAGAGTAACAAGAGCAACCACAGAGAAAGAAATGTAAAGAACAGAAGCGACGAGACTCGACTTTAAGGAGTGGAACTTAAGCCAGGGTGGACTGAAGCCTGATTCGCAATGGCACTAATTCCTCGATCGAGCTTCTTTGAAATACAGACGGTAATAGAATTAAATTGCTCTATTAGTTCAATGAGATATTTAAAATCATTTAATTGGTTTGAGATATAATTATCAACACACATCTAGCTTTCGTTGGCTTAGGACAAGAAGAACGATTCTGAGGTTTCCATTCGTTCTGCAGGCCTTCTTTCAAATTTTGAAGCGCTGTATCCATTTTCATAAAGCGCCGGATAAATTTAAGTTCCTAAAATCGATATCGTAGACGAATAAATTTGTAAAGTGGGAATAACACCTGTAACTTTTAATGTAGGGCCACAAAACAACGTAGGGTAAAAATGCAAGATACATGCACCTTTCAATGTGGTAATTTCTGTACAACATCAAAGCCAAAATGGCAGATTCGTGTAGCAGTATTCTCTTCGGATGGATGGCATTAAAAATTAAACTTTTTTGTGAAGGTGTCTGACATTTGGTATGGGAATACATCATAAGCGCAATTGTAACTTATGTATGAAATATTATTTAGCCCACACCTGAACAATTAAACATACAGTGGCTACAGAGACAAATATTGACGTTATATCTGTAATATTTTAATACAACACAATGTGTGTACTTTAGCAGTAGTTAATTCAAGTTCTTACGAAATTTGTATAACTTTAAACTTTACCCTACTATTTCGGAGCACGCGGTGATGCAGTTGGTTGAGACGCTGCACTACTAGCCGGATGGCGGCGATTTCGATTCCGAATGAGGTAGTTCCGATTTTTTATTTACCTATTCCCTCCTTCCGCACTATGACCCTGGGGTCGACTCTGCCTCCAACAGAAATGAGTACCAGGAGTATCTCTTTGGGGTAAAGGGGACCGTTTCTTATGGCCTTACCATTTCCACGTACCGATTGCCTGAAAGTTCTCGAAGCCTCAAACTAACGGATCCCTATGGACCTGTCCAGGTCTGTATAGATAATGCTTTATTCTTTACGTTTAACCGTTAATGTAAGTCACTACAGTAAAATATTCATGAAATATTATTGATACAAAATACACTGAAATCGAGAATAGAAAATTTGTGTTTATGAAAACTATATGTAACTCGATGTTGTCGATTGGAGTTTCATTTTCGATAAGATTTCAAATTGTAAGAGATGTGTTGTTTACTATTATATGATTAAAGATGTTTCCAGTTTCTCAGACTGTATAGCACTGAACTTAGTTTAAATTATGTCCCAGGAATAAGAAACTCAGTGAATGCCAAGCTAGAAATTTGTTTCGAAAAGTCGAGAGATTTTTAAAAAAACATTGCCATAACTTCCAAAATAATAAATATTTAAGGTACAATTATCTTGAAAAAAGAGAGATCAACTTCCTGTCGCTTGCTTTTTAATTCATTATTTAATACTCGACATGTTTCGGATGTTAATACATCCATCCTCAGGAGCTTGCGACTTATTTCTTGAGTTATTTCATGGGTTGTATTGCTCTGGTTCGATGCGTGTTGGTGTTACTTTGTGGTTTGGCTGTGGTGGTGTGGTGTCCGTATGCAGGCTTCAATCTGCATCCAGATACCACACCACCCCAGCCATACCACAACGTAACACCAACACGCATCGAACCATAGCAATACAACCCATGAAATAACTCAAGAAATAAGTCGCAAGCTCCTGAGGATGGATGTATTAACATCCGAAACGCGTTGAACATTAAATAATGAAATAAAAAAGCAAATGACATCAAGTTGGTCTCTCTTTATTCAACTATCAAGATGATGCACGGTCCAGTAAACATACGATGTACAATTATCTTCTATGTTGATTGCTGAAGAGAGAAACTCACTTTACAAATACGGCCAAAATTGAGATATTCGCTCTTCTGTGTTGTTACGCAGCTTATTTTTGCAGCTTACCGACGTTTCAGGACGCAGTAACTATCCCTTCTTCAGTTGTAAAGCAGTCCAAGAAGAATCCTTGGAATGTTTTGATTGGTTCTCAGAGAAGGTAAAAAAACCAGTTAAGTTGTAGCATAAGGAGAAGATTAACAGACAGGTGAAACACAAAGGCTAACACTAGAGAAGTGGAAAGATGCAAAGGAATGGGAAGACGCCTCACGCAAGATGGAAATGAATAAATTTGGAAGGAAGAAGAGCCGCCTGGGCATGATAGCAGTGGGGAGAGGACAGACAGCCTTCCGAGCACTAGCGAATAAGGTGTTCCTTCTTTCATGTTCCACTAGAATGAGCGGGAAAAGAACAGAGACCCTTGAAGACGGACAGACCGGTAACCCGAAACGTCGAAGCACAAAACCCAGAAGAGAGAAAACCTCATCTACACAACAGCGAAAATGTATCTCCCATTCACGGAATTGTTTATACCTCCAAGTTTCTCGCATCATGAACTAAATAAGTTCGCAGAAGTTTCTCTAACTATAGGTCTAACTCCGAACCCATTAACTAATTTTGTGTGACAAAGACCGCAGTGAGAAGTTAGTTCTCATTTAGCTCATCAAGAAATTTCGTACATTCGTGGCGCAGAATACTTATTACAGACGTTCAAAGGGGTCACTGCAAGACCATGTACTGAGCAAGATAAGTCAACTGGAGAAACAAAATTCTTTAAGAACAATTTTAATATTATCTTGCCATCTACCCTATATGGGCCAAATGTTGGCTTCCTTTCCATATCTATTACTATCATATTTGTTCCTCAAACCTCTTTTGCAGGCTATATGTTCTGCCAATCTCACATTGGCTGCTCTCATCACCCCAGCAAAAATGTAGAAAATATTAACTATGAAACATGACGTCATGTAACTTTCTGCCAGCTGTTGTGAATTTCTGTTTCCTAACTTCAAATATTCTTCTTAGTTCTTTCCCACCAAAAGCCTTCAATAAATTTGTTTATTCTATGGATACAGCAGGCTTCAATTTCACCAATAAGATGAGATGAATTTAGAATTCTGTAAAGGTATAGTTAAATCTTCAGGTTTACACACCGTCAGGTGACAGCGTGTGATATGCGCTGTCTTCACTGTGTTTCTAAAGGACACATTCTCAATCCATGTTCAGAATTCAACAATAATCTCATTAGTCTAGCGCACTGCCATTTTGAGTGCTTCCACCGAAAAAAAGAATGTTATGCCAACGGAACCCATTACCTAGTCTAACTTAACAGTTAATGGAAGCTCTGTGATATAAAATACGGGAATTAAACCGACAGGAAAGCCAACAGAAGTGGTCAAAGATTTAAAGGTGAAGGTAACCGTGCTCTCAGCTTTGTGGAGACGGTCTAGCGTCCTCGTAAAGCTAATCACCATAATCAGTAGCAACAACATTAATTGAGCAGGATTAAAGTTAAATGAACATGTTTCTAAATTCTCTTCCTATTTCGTCTCTCCTTGTTTTCTTCAGGACCAAATCTACTCTTTGAAAGTGACTTTTATTCCATTGCCTGCTCTAACATATCTTCTGTAGGCTATATATATTTACCCAATTGTTGTTTCGCTTAAAAAGAAACCCATAAATAATATTAAAATTCAAGTTCTCTGCCGAATATTTCCAAGATGACGTAATATTAGACATTAATTAATATCTTGATAAGTCTTGTATTACTAAACTCGCATCCTTCTAGCGCCGAGTTTAAAAATAGTTGGTTCTAAGCATCTAACCCACCTACACGACTCCACGGCACGGAGAGGGAAAACTCTACTCCTTTTACCTTTGTCTTTGCTTTTACTGTGAAAGAGGGAAGGAAGAGGAAATAGTGAATAGTTTAAATAATAAAAATCTTAATTTAACTGGCATTTCTTTTGAAATGTACTGCAATAATATATAACAAAGGCCAACAATTTAACAAAGAAAGTGTTTCTTTCTGCTCATCCAAAAACGTCCAGCGTAAATGTGGAAATTTAATATGAGAATCTTAAGGTAATCGATAGGAAAATAGAGCATTTCATTTAACCTCCTCCCATAGGCCACTAAGACCGAATATTCGAACTCGAAATCCTTGAAACATCTTTGAAAACATAGCTATATTCCCAAATAGGAGGCTTTAAAACTTTCATAACACTTTTCTATAGATTTACTGAAATTATTTAAAATTCTTTTTTTAACTCCCTGTAATCTCCCTATAATTCCCTGTAAACTCCCTCTTCGGCTACCATAGTTAGGGGACGTCAGATTTCTCGAAAACTTTAGTTCCTGTCTACAAAACAAACTTCGTCACTTCCAGTAAGAAATGAGACCATCTTTTGTGCAGTAAATAAGCTATTTTGACATTCTTCTGGTAAATTATTGCAGTCTCCTAAACGGGTCGACCTCTTGCGATCGACAGTCTATGGCAATATGTAGGTACCTAAAGATTAAAACTAGGTTAAATAACGACCTGGACATGTGACTTAAACAAAACTTTGGTAAATTTCAGTTTCTGCATAACAGAGAGAACTGCCAAGGACAAAAATCTGTGTTATTCATGTCGGCGAATATTGTAAACATATGTCCAATGTTTACAGTTTCTTAGTGTTATAGCATGGTGTAGTGCAGGTAATTTGGGCTAATCATCAAACGGTCAAGGGGAAATCCATTATTATACACAAAACTTAATGGGAAGAAAAGAAAACTTTCCAAGACTAAGCTGTTTTAATCAACACAGCAGCAGCAGCAATTATAGTAATCGTTCTATCAATAACAATAAGCAGTACTAACTAACCACAATATCAATTCTTACTTAAAACCAACAATTTGCACTATACACTTGAAACACAAAATCACATTTTTAGTTTCACATTAAAATAGATTTATATTCCTCCTAAATGTTTCGATCCCATATGGGATAAGAGGAATACAAATCTATTTTAATGTGAAACTAAAAATGTGATTTTATGTTTCAAGTGTATCGTGCAAATTGTTGATTTTAAGTAAGAATTGATATTGTATTGCACGGCAATACAATGAAAGTAACCACAATATACTTCAGTTAAGGTTACGGATCTTTGTCTATTTAATCCACGTGAGAGTACACCGCCAGAATTAAACACATTGAAAAAATCACACATGTTAAGTGGAATCAAAATATGGACTGGCTTTTCTATTTGTTAAAATACCAATAATCATAATTCTGTAAAAAGACTACCCATAATATGGGATCCAAACCTGGTGCATCATTGACTCACTAGTAGATCTGAACTGTCACCCTGCACTTTCGGTATTTTGGTTGTAAGAGACAGCACGGTATCTTCCACTGAAGGGGCAGGTTGCCTGGTTTTCGTGAGAAACCAAGATAAGATTTTCGGCAGGTTAACTTGTGTTTATGAGGTACCCAGATAAGATTTTCGGCCACAGCAACGCCTGCTTTAGCCGAGAATTCTCATTGTGTCTGTCCGTGTGTTAGAGAGCGCACTTGACCTTTGTCTCAAAATAGACTTCGACAACATGGTTGTATATCTCATTGTCGGTTATATAGTAATTCACCAAAATTATCCACCTACCTCTAAATTGGTTTCTTATCACAGTGCCGGTATTTCGAATTCACATACTTATTAAAACAGAAAAGGGGAAGAAAATGGGGCACATTTTAGAGTCTAAACTGTAAATCCCTTAATTTTTTATGTGTTATTTCAAATTTACGTTACAAAGCCAGAATAAAATCTTTATTTTGTTTTTATGTAAATGTATTAATATATAAAGATAACAAGAAAAAGAGATGTGATAATGATTCTGATGATGACAATAATAATATCTAAAAGAAAATATCAAAATTTCTGATTAATTAGTATTTCAAATATCAGGAATTTTCAACAGGCAAACTGCAGGAATTGGGATTCAAGTTCATCGACTGAATACCTAGAATCCTAAATGGCACGTGTCCCGAGACTGTATGTTGCTGTGTCACAAATACATATATGGCAGTCCCTTCGACTTCGCAGAAGAGATTAAAAACCTTGTAAGCCTGGTCATGCTAGAATTACCTTCCAAACCTCCACTAATGAGCCAAGATCAAATTCCGGTAGTATGGTATAAACAGTTCGGCAATTGCTGACTGGGTGAACCTCTGGACTAGGATAAATTCCTTGGCTTTCCTATTCACCTAACCTCAGTCCGTTGTATTTTTTCTTGGAAAAGAATGTTCAGAGGAAAATTACAAGCTGATGTTGTTGCAGCATTAGCCGTATTTACTGCCGTAGCTTCCGGCTACGGCAGTAAATGAAAGGTCAAATAATAAGAGCTTAGTTACAGGTTGCACATACACCGAGTTATAAATGGAAGTTCTTTAGAAACAATGTATTCAAAGCAAACGGTATACATTGATTGTTGTATCTCAGTTCTTTTCGTCCCTGCATGTCTTCGCCCTCAACAGTAAGTTCATTCTATGAAAACCACGTTGAAAGTAACAAATTGAGAAATAATTTAGACAAATTAAGAATCAGTCTTTGCATACCGTTAACGATTTCAAAACAAAGAAATTAAGGAAGGATTTCAGCACTTATATTATTTCACAGCTAATTTTATTTGCATGTATCTTTTAAAGTGAGCGCCCACCTACCTTAACGTAAAGTAATCCATCAAAACCGAGAGTTAGTACAAATGTCTGCTATTAGTGAAGCCGCTAATTCATCGTGACATAGGGTTACCACTATGAACCCTAAGGTCGAATCATCAACAGAACGGCAGACACGTAAGAGTTTTGTGTTCACGCTGGATCGGAAAAGGGGGGTGAGTGTGGCTGAAAACCCTGTAACCCTCCGGCAAAAGTAATCACGATCGATGGAACAGACGAGGAGGGATGGGTGGAAAGGGGTTAGGAAAAGAGATAGAACGTGAAGGATAAAACAGGGCAGAAATGGAGGTGGAGAAAGAGCGTTGCAGAGGGAAAAAGGAAGTTGGGGTCGCAATACAAAGATTGAGGAGTATGGGCTGTCTTCCAACTGGATCTCTTCCCAAGCTCACACCACAGTCACTATACGTACACACAATCACACATATAGGGAACCTTTTCCAAAAGATGCACTGCCACGCCCCGAAACAGTTATGACTTTTCTGCGCATATTACTGTACGAAAGAAACGAACCCCACAGCTCAAAATTGACTATGTGGTGCCTACGGTGGCTACTCTTGTCTGGTATGTTGACATATAAATATGGAAGTTGTACACGTTTTAGCTAACATTTGCTTGCAAAAATGATATATGTCTCAGAAAATATAGTTCATCTCTCAGTACCAAATATTTTCCAGGAATCACAAAAATATATGCATATCGGTAAATATTACAGCTGATACCTTAATTCGCAACATTGTATTACTTCGTGAAGTTAAATATGTTAATTTTTTCGAAAAAGAAAGTGGGCGAGAAGTTTATATTAAATCGGAAATTTAAGAAATTCGGTAAATAATTTGAACTTGATTCTTCTCACTTAGTTTAAACAATGTGGGAATTGCTGTCAACATGTGAATAAACTTTGTACGTCCATAAAGACCTAGCGGGTTATGAAAATCTCAACAAATATTTATTTCTTAAAAAGTCCGTCACTGGTAACTTGGTTTTATGATCAATATAGTCTGGATCGTAGTCATATTAAACGCAAATTGAGACCACGTAATATAATTCTGTAGCTAAAACTGATATTTCCGAGTTGAAGATTTTCGAAATTCTACCTTCTGTAGAATTCAAAGCTCTATAGCCAGCTCCGTCTGATTTCAGACCACACAATGGTTTTGCACCTCAGTACTATAGCAGCTAAGGTGACTTTTTTTAAAGTCAACTTAACTGCTGAAGGTTCAGTGGTTACTTAATGTACCATCAATTTTCTTACTAAAAATCCTACTTCTTACCCATAGAGTGCATCTGTGTTCGAATTGTTTTCACAAACAAATATTTGTCCCTAAACAACTTGAAATGAATGGATGTAACATCGGCGAAGGAGATTGTTCAATGAGCCGATCCCAGTGGCTGTGAACGCGTGAGTCTGCGGCCTTTCGCTTGCTGGTATTGAAGGTTCGAATTCCGCCAGAATCACGGATGTCTGTCACTTGTGAATATTGGGAGTTGTCAAGAAGACATCTCTGCGTCGGGCTGATCACTCGTCCAGAGGAGCCCTACTGATAGTGTGTGTGTGTGTGTGTGTGTGTGTGTGTTTGTATGTGTGTCACTGAGTGTGATAAGGTACATCAGTAACAAACTACACTTTGTTAGGTAGAAGAGGAATGACTAAGATAAAAAGAAAGAAAGAAAGAAAGTCGTCACTGCGCGCTACGAAAGGGATTTTAAATGAAGGTCACGTTAATTATCATAAGTTTAATTTTCGCCTTTTTACTGTAAGTAGATGTGCAAGAAATCCAGTTGCACATTTGAATAATTGATCAGTTTTCGCATGTTTGAAAACCGGTGTACTGGCTGGAAGTCAGCATGCATCTGGAAGGTACTGTGACGTTCCAAATCGATACAATTTTTCGGTGGTTTTCTCTCTCTTCTGCGGTAAACGCTGAGTGTGTTCACAAAATTCACGTTACACTGAATAATTCTAATGCAACCCTCCCAAAATTAACCTGAAAATATCCGCCAAAACGCAGCTCTCTCAACGAGATTGAAGTTCCTTCCGAATGTCTCCCTGGAAACACAAATTTTAGCCCAAATATCCAAATTATTTCCAATGGCACATAATCCCAACCGTACACTTTCCACCACGCTGTTACCTGCCTTAATTCCCCGTGCTTTACCCTGTTTCCAGCCTGTCTTTACGAGAAGGATAAACAAGCATTGCTTGAGAAACTTCGGAATAGTAAATTTGATGTGTATTGGACCGTGCATCATCTTGATAAATGAAAAATAAAATCCAAATAGATGCTACTTATTATTTTATTATGCTTATGTTAGGCTCAACATGTTTCGGGCATCATTATGCCCATCATCAGGAGCTCACGACGATAGCGTTGGTTACCACATAGACCGTCTGGCTCACCAGTTGCTGCTGGTTGTTGTCCGGACCGAAGGCTGTAACAGCCTTCGGTCCGGACACTCATCCATCCTGGCCGTCTCGAGAGCCAGACGGCCTATGTGGTAACCAACGCAATCGTCGTGAGCTCCTGATGATGGGCATAATGGTGCCCGAAACATGTTGAGCCTAACATAAGCATAACAAAACAATAAGTGGCATCTAGTTGGATTTATTCTTCATTTATTCGGAATAGTAAATTTTTCCTTTCCCTGCCCCCTTTAGTGTTTAAGACTCAAAGACAGTCACCTCTTTCAAGACCGAGCCCTAGAAATTTGACTTCATGCAGGCCGCCTGGAAAACTTCAAGTCATATTGTGAATCACACGTAGAATAACTACTAAATGAAAGCGATGTGCTCTACGGAGTGTTCTTTTGTGTTTTGGTTGCATACTTAAAGTTTGCGCTCATTCTTGGGGATTTCTGAGTTCTCACACCTCCAGCTGATGGCCAGTTGCTAGAGTGCACAGTCACACTTTATCAATAGCGAACTTATATTACAATTAAGTAACATTTTGAGAACTGAAACAGCGCTCAATTTGCAGGCGTAAACAAACAAAACACGCGCGCGCGCGCACACACACACAAACACACACACACACACAAACACACACTGCTAAACAATTCTGTAGCACCCAATGTTTTACAACAGACTTCCTCAAAACCTAAATCGATATGACGTTAACCCGTCAATTTCACCACTCTCGAACGACTGACATTCTGCACATGACTACAAAATGTTGTAACAGAGATATAAAGGAAACAGCTTCTTTGATGAAACATCTTCACCTTACAATTTTAGATCGGCCCGCACATTTTGTGAACGTCTGGATCCAGTAAGGAAGGAGTTAAAACTCTCTTGTTCTGAATGGTTCCGAAAATAACAACTTTTTGATATATGAGGCTTCGGCCTCTGCCATCTTGAAGGAGAAGGCTGCAGATTTGTTCCAAGTATTGCTACCTACAGGACGTCACTTCTCAGAATATAGCATTCCTCACATTCGCTGCCATGGGAAGTTCAAATCTAAGTGACTGCCTGACTGGATTAGTTATTCCCTCCATTACACAGGTCATGCTTGAGAAATCGAAAGCAGATCAGCTCTGCTAGCTGCTATGGATCATCTCTATCCATATAGAATGTTGCTCCCATGTCACATTTTGCGCTTGTAAAACTGGTTCACGTCCTCGCAAAGTACTTCCCAACATTTTATGTTAATCTTTAAAACTACTATGCATAATCAATCGAAATAATGCTGAAATATTTCACGATTTGATACTTCATACGGTATATGCGTTCGTACACTTGCGTTTCACTCCCCATCCATAGCTTCACTGCGTAGATTGAGATATGCCGACTCACTACTATCTGCTAATGACTTATATTATTGATTACCTGATCACTGATTTTCTTCTGTAGGAATATTAGCCCAAAATTTCATTCAAGGTGTTCGTGTTAAATATAATGATACTAAAAATAATATATTTAACTATGCAACCAAATTATTATAAAGTTCGTTTATGAATTTACTCTTTGCATCACAGGAGATGATTGTTCTGATATACACATACGGACCTAAACTGTTAGAACTGTAATTACAAACGAGACTAACGCTCTCCGTCATCATCACCAACAAGACTTACACAAAATTATGCTAAACTTCCTTCCTCTAAATATTTCCAGAATTTCTTTGCGCGTCAAGGCGGAATCTTTTGCTCCAGCATTTTCTGTTGTTATATCTGCTATGGTACTTTCCTTATATTTAACAATCACTCTCTTTTGTAACTAAACCTCCTATTAATCTTAGTTTTAATTAAAATATTTTAAATACCTAGTTCTTGTTTATGAATTTATATCTTGATATGATATATTTGTTAACTGCAATTGGGTTGTCGCACGGTGGCAGTATTACAGAACACATTTACACACAGGCAATACACAGAATAACACAAATAACAACTAACAACAAAAATAACAACTTTTTTTACGTTTTGCTGACCGTAAATCTCAGTATAATAATCTCAGTAATTAACCAACTTGATGCACAAAATTTTTGTTTTACAATAAGTTTATTTCATGCCCCTACATGTTTCGAGCACATGTGCTCATCATCAGGAGGTGAAAAATGCATTACACAGCCTCTGGTATCATCACACCTATAGGTGGCCGTCTCGTGCACAGGTTGAGTGAGGATTCCACCTGTGCACGAGACGGCCACCTATAGGTGTGATGATACCAGAGGCTGTGTAATGCAATTTTCACCTCCTGATAATTAGCACATGTGCTCGAAACATGTAGAGGCATGAAATAAACATATTGTAAAACAAAAATTTTGTGCCTCAAGTTAGTGAATTATTGAGATAAACTTTTTAATACCAAGAACAGAAGTGTAAAGTTGAGAGTGTGGTGCTGCCAGTCTTATGATCTCTGTAACCCAAATGTTTGACTGCCATATTTTAAGGGTAGACTTTCTCTCCTGTTATGTATTTATTTTGAAGACCGTTGTGAGTTCTATGATTTGTTTAAGTGCCCCTTGTAAGACCTTTAAACGTAAACGTGAGTGTTGTTTAAATGGTAGCAAAATAACGTTGTTCTAATTACGTACCGTCAGCTTATCTCCAAGAACTGGCAGATACATCGAAAAATGTCAAGTGATTCCGCAAAAACTGTGCTACTATTACGCCAAGAATATCAATAGGCCCATTAGTACAATTATTAAACAATCAGGCAGTCAAACATTTTCACAACTTTTCCTCGAATTTCATGCAAGCAGTCCTGAGCATTTATGAATCAGGGTGACTATACCTTCCTTCTAGCTTTGCAAGTAAATCGTAAAATTTGTCCTTATGCTTTATTCAACGTGTCATAACTTGTACGTCGAAGATGAGGTAAAGTTCGATGTCTTCACCAGGAGATACAAATAGCTTCAGGATCGCTAGGTTTACCCTCAGGAAGAGAACGTTATTTTCAATACATCCGACAAGCTGTAACAGAAATATGTACACTAAATTTAAAACTGGAACAAAACTTATACTTGATCGGTAATTTCTTAAGTCTTTTAATAAAGCTACTCCAATAGGCAATGCTTTGTAAAACTGAATTAAACAAGAAAGGAAACATACATTGACTGGGAAATAGTCTCATTTATTGCCTGTAGAGACTGAAAAATATGTTGTACTGTATTAAAATTATATTATATTATATTATATTATATTA
>Ga0136643_10001372_pt1 | contig 29499 bp, 26 predicted proteins | sample TergutLab28metaG_FD_96883 | JGI IMG/M metagenome (GOLD analysis project Ga0136643, IMG submission 96883) | Labiotermes labralis P1 segment gut microbial communities from Petit-Saut dam, French Guiana - Lab288 P1 (version 3) (version 3) | ecosystem: Host-associated > Arthropoda: Insects >... | reverse complement strand
TATTTCTTTTTTAAAGGATTTTTTTGTTAAAAATTTCTTCCCCCCCCCCCCTAAAAAAAAAAAAAAAAGATTGTCAGTTAAGTTCACTTGTGCTCTGTTCTTTCGGATTTCTTGACCTTTGAAGATGGGGCTGATAGCATGTCTCAAAATGTCAATAATGAATTACAACTCTGTACTGCATAATATTCCACAGCGCAGGTCTCACATGACAATTTGGCAGTGCCAGCCTTGGTTTGTTTCAGCATGGTCCAGTTAAGAGTGATCCGGCTCAGTGAATCATACCTGAATTTAAGACAACCTCACATATTTAAGTGCCAAATTTAAGGAAAAAACCCATCTTGCATTCGAGTAAATACGGTATTTCATCTTTTCATCTATAGACAACAACCTTCTGCTCTTCTGTGGTCCTTCTCCTACTAAGGAATGTAATTTATCAATATACACCAAAGAACAGCTAAAATAAGACAGCAGTGCAACAGCAGGGCCCTGCTCTTATTGAAATGTAACTACAAGGGTATGTATGGTGTCAATACATACATAAGGCACAGTCTGCTAAGGATACTTTTCTATTTCTTCTTTAACTGCATCTGGTGAGGTGGCCAGTGACTGGTGATGACCCACTGGTAGGATGAGCACATGGTCAGGTACCATTCCACCTTTTGCTAATGCCAGGTACGACTGAATGGAAACACAAGTATATTGCCATTTACAACACAATTCTCTGTGAGGCCACACAAAATGGCAGAAGGATCTTGTTCTACATGGCAAAATATAATCAAAAGTCAGCAGCTACACTTAACTATGAAGCTATTTACCTCACTTCCAATGCTAATGACAAGGTGTTTCTCAACTGCAGCACTTGCAAGACAGAACCAGCATGATTCTGAAAGTAAACAGAAGTTTTTATGTGACATCCTACAATATACAAAATTTGTATCAGTCAAAACACAACTATACTTAGACAACAGAGTTTATGTGTTTGAAAGCGGAACACACTTCAACCTAGCATACATCATTCTCCGGCTCACAACAATTCTATAATGTACAATGAGGAAGAAAATGTAGAAGTATTAGTTTGATTACATATAGTGAAAAAAATCCCATGATATAAGTCATATACAAGTATAACAATTCATGCTATCAGAGGTTTTTTAAGAATTGCTACAGGTTTATATGCTTTTCTTTCCATTGTCAATCCAAGGTAGAGTGATACAATTATCTCCATGAGGATATATGGTATTGCACAAATTACTGTCCTTGTATATGGCTTGTATATGGTTACTGAAAATGAAACTGGGCTTCTTCAGTGTGACCAAGAAACAAAGCAGCAATCCACGCAATGGGAAACTCCTGCATCTCTAAGACCAAGTTTCAAAGAATTCAAAATATGATGCTGGTTGTCTTTGATGTTGGAGTAATCACTGTGGTTGTGTATCATCATATTGGATGCTGAACAAACAGTTCTACATTTAGGTTTGAACAAAATTAAAAGAGATGATTAGAAAAATAAAGGTGAGATTGGTGGAATATGGTTGGCTGTTGAACCCACACAATGCACCGATGCAGAAAGTGATTTTGGTCCACCAGTTTTAGCTGAAAAACAAATACCAACACTTGAACACAGCCCACAGTCACCAGATCTTGCCCCATGCAACTTTTTCTTTTCCAAAAATTGGAAAAATCACCAAAAGGAACCCATTTCCAGTCAAGTAAAGATATCTATAAGAAAACAGCAGAATTACTTAGAGTGCACCCACACAATGACTTCAGGGGATGGTTTGAAGCCTGGAAGGCTTGTATAGAGTGGTGTGTAGATTCTGATAGAAATTATTTTAAATGGGCAATATTTAGAACAATAATTTCATTAATAAAGCATGATTTTGGAGCTAATCATTATATAATAGAAACACTTTTGTAGGTATGGATGGAAGGGAAATATTAAAATGGATCACAAAAACTAGGCATGAAGATATAAATAAGGTAAGGAAAAGAAACATGGCTGGTTTGTTTACTTGTGATAAGCTATTTTTAAAGTTCCTGGACTACATCCATTGTCTACTATTCCAAACAAAACATTCAAGCCTCAAGGGGTAGGATACCATGTTGATTGGTAAGTAGCTGCTGATGTTCCAGAGGAGCTGGCTGCTGCCATCTGCATGGTCTTTGCAATCCAAGAAGAGACTCTTCAGTCTAAACAGATAAATCTGATCACTGTATATGTAAATGAGCCAAGTAGAACTATAATTTACTGGTATCATATTTTGTCAGTAGGAAATAATAGGAAATTTATAACAAAGTGGAAAATACCCTCCCACCCACCTTTCCAACTCAGATGGAAATATCAATTCTTGAAATATTATGATTTCTGTATGGAATACCAGGCAAAGGACAAGACCCAAAAACAGTCATATACCATCTAACACAACTATATATTTTTATGTAAGCTGCATATTTCAGTGCTTGGACAATCCACAGGCTTTTATATACAAGAACTTGAAAGTAAAAGCATAATACATGCATATACTGTAATGACAGTACATATGTATATTACAATTTTACCTTCATTTTTAGTCAATATCATAATACACATGACAGCAGCTATGTATATTATGCTTCTACCTTCATTTTAAGTTTGTATATATATAGCCTAATGATTGTCCAAGAGCATCAAACCAAGTAGCTTACCCACAAATACACAGTTATGTTAGATAGTATTTGACTGTTTACTGATTACATATTAGAAGCATGACAGGATGACCTCCATCAAGGCAAAGGACAATGTCCATAAACTCAGTATAATATGCTTTCAGAGGTGTATAGATGGTGATAATCCTTTGGGTCCAAAAAGGTCAAGAACTTCTTAATTAGCTGAGGTACAGCCAAGTACTATATGACTGCCTTCCAGAATTTAGTGCCACTTTGACTTTAGGAAAACAGGCACTGACTAGCCTGGGCTATTAATCTTTATACTTTACTTACTCCATGGAGCAGAGTCCTTATTGAGAAGTTAACTGGTTCTCAGCTAGTCAAGAAATTCCCCGCATTTTATGGAACTCCAAGGGTCATTACCATATTCACAAGTGCCCGCCACTTGTCCCTGTCCTGAGCCACCTTGATCCAGTCCATGCCCCCACATCCCACTTTCTGAAGATCCATCTTAATATTATTCTACCATGTATCCTTGGGTCTTCCAAGTGGTCTGTTTCCCTCAGGTTTACCCACCAAAACCCTGTATATGCCTCTTCTCCCCCCCCCCCCCCCTGCTACATGCCCCCCCCCCCCCCTTCTTCTCCATTTATTTACCTGAACAACATTTGGTGAGGAGTACAGATTATTAAGCTCCTCATTATGTAGGTTTCTCCACTCTCCTGTTACCTTGTCCAACTTAGGACCAAATATTCTCCTCAACACCCTATCCTCCAACACCCTCAGCCAATATTCTTCTCTCAATGTAAGCAACCAAGTCTCACATCCATACACAACAACAGGCAAAATAACATTTCTGTATATTTTAATCATTAAATTTTTGGAGAGCAAACTGGAAGACAAAAGATTCTGCTATGAATGACAGCTAGCATTCCCTGACTTCATTGTACACTTAATTGCTTCCTGAACAGAATTTTAATTCATTAAGTTTGTTACAAAATATTTGAACTCTTCCACCAAAAGAAACTATTATAAATTTTTATATTGTAACTTCCTCCCGCATCCTGATCTTGAGACATGACCATGTACTTAGTCTTATCAGCATTTACTTTTAGTCCAATTTCCTTACTAGCAACTACTAAAGCTTCTGTGTTTTTCTTTATAGAATGTATGTTTCCACCCAATATATTAACATCATCAGCATAAACCAGGAGCTGACATGTACCATTTAACATTGAGCCATCCTGGTTTACCTGAACCCACCAAATGGCATACTCTAAAGCAGTTGAAAAGCAATGGCAATAGAGCATCTGCTTGTTTTAAACCTAGCCTAATAGGACACATGTCAGACAAATTCTTGCCTACCTGGACTCTTGTTACAGGTTTAATTCAAACACATTTTTATCAGCCTCCTCAGTTTCATAGGGACACCAAACTCAATGAGAATATTAAAAAAGACCTCCCTCCTAACTGAATTATAAGCTTTCTTGAAGTCTATAAACAGCTGATGCATTGCTTCACTGTATTCCCATTTCTTTTCCAGTATTTGACGAATGCAGAATATATGATCAGTAGTTGACATGTGTCAAAATCCACACTGATGATCCCCAGTAATTTCCTCTGCATATGGAGTTAACCTTGACAGCAGGATGTCAGATGAAATTTTGCATGTAGTAGGCAAAAGTGGTATGCCTCTATAATTAGTACAATCTGTTTTACCGCCCTTCTTATAGCTAGGTACAATGATTGACTTCTTCCACTCCTCAGGCAATTCCTCCTTACTCCAAATACAAGTAATAAGTGGCTCTCAGAGCAAAATGTTCTACCCCCTGCTTTAATCAATTATGCTGGTATTTGATCAATACCTGGTGATTTGTGTCCTGTTAGTTTTTCAATATCCAGCTCAACCTCAAAGGCACTTGGTTCAGGCACTAGCGGTTCTGCTGTGTGTACTTCTGTCTGCCTAACATCACTAATCATATGTACATTTAACACCTGAGAGAAATGGTTCCTCAACCTAGCCAAAATACTGTGGGAGTCTGTAACCAAATCACCCTTCTCATCCATTACTATTTTAGTTCTAGGCTGGTAAACCTTCTTCAAATCAGTGATGCCCCGATACAAGTCTCTGGTGTTTTTCACCTTACTGTTAGTTACAAGTACATCAATTTTAGTTTTTAAACATTCCTTCTTTTTGTTCCTGAAACGTCTGCTATCTTCATGTCTTAAATGGTTTAGATTATCTACACTGCTTTGGTTTGGAACCTGCAACCACTGCATTTTAGCCTGCTTCCTTTGATCTCAAAATCCTAAACATTCTTCATCTAACCATGGTTTATGCTGCTTCAATTTGTACAGACCTAGACTCTCTTAGCTGCGGTTTTGATATTCTCTTTAATGTTTCCCCAAGCACTATTTGTGTCTTCACTATCACTTAAGTTCTCCAAAGCTGCAAAACTGTTTGAGATCTTAATATGACACTGTTTCATAACCTCCAGCTTATTTAGCTTTCCACATCAAACTTCTGTTCTGCTTGTCTACTTACTGCCAATATTTTCCCAGCTTTTGCACCTACCAGTTAGTGAACAGTATCACTGTGAGCTCTCCCTAGCTCTTCCGAGAGATTGTACATCAAGCATCCTCAAATACCATCTCCTCTCTATCAATATGTGATCAATCTGGTTGTGAGTCTTTCCATCAGGAGTGGTCCAGGTGTACTTATGTTTTGGTGCAGGTACATTGTGCTCTTAACTACTAGATTTTTTGATGCAGCCAAGTTTATTATTCTAACACCATTATCCTTACTATCCTGATGTAGTCTCGCATTCCCGATTGTCAGTTTGAAAATATTCTCTTTCCCAACTTTTGCATTAAAATCTCCTAACAGAATTTTCATATGGTACTTAGGAAAATGATAAAAAAAACCTGCTCTAATTCCTCCTAAAAACTGTCTTTTAAAACATCACTTTTCTCCTCACTTGTTGCATGTACATTTAGAACACTGATATTACATCAGCAAACTCTCAGAACTATATATGACATCCTATCACTAACAAACTCTACTCTCTTAACTGCTGACACTATTCTGTGTTTACGAAACATCCTCTTCCCAATTGATTAAATATCATTTAAATATTCAGTTCCTGCCTCACAGTCAACACTCACATTCTTCATTACAAAGACCAAGTATATAATGCTTAGGGTAATTATCACTGCTTATTGTAAGAATCATATAAAACATATATACTTTGTGTGGAAAATGCTGTTGTTGAATGTTACAGCAAGAGGCAATATAGTGACTTGTGCTTTAAGTGGTTAATGTGTGTTTCATTTCAGACATGCATTACCTTCACACCTGTACTGTGTACTCTGAAGAAAGCAAAAAAATAGCCACAAGGCTTATGGGAAGGTCATTTTTTTTTTGGTAATATATTGCGAGATTTGAGGTTCTCACACTAGTGACTATTAAGCTTGCTTTCTTCTGGGATGTGATACAGGGTAGACAAATGATCAGGAAGGCAAGAGATTCCTCTGAAGAATTTGTAAACTTCTATTGGACTACAAGTGTCTCATTCCAGAATAATGCACATTCAAGAATGTAATGTTTAAAATAATTATGATAACCATGTTTAATGAAAGAAACTACTGTCAGTGATTATTGCTATACATAACAGCTATACAGGAATACTTGATATGAAATCACAATACACACTATACACAGTGTCATGTGACTAGTGCAACACACAATTATGTATCATGTTGCCTCCTATGAGAGCACTCAGGTTTTGGCTATAACCTCACATCTCTGCAGAAATGTTCAGTGCATCACAACTGTATGAATCTTTAAAAGACCTCCATTCACATGTGCGAAAACATGCCTAAAAATTCATTACACACACACACACACACACACACACACACAGAGGAAACAAAGAAATTCATTGCATTTTTAAGACATGCACATAATCTGTTTATTTTCCACAAAATGCCACTTATTTAATAATTCTATCTTTTTTTATTCAAATAAAATGTTTTTCATAAAGCATGTGCTAAAATTTAAATACCTACCCCTGTAGGACAGAAGTTATGCACCATGCCATGTAAACATATAGGGGACATGGAGATAAAAAATTTCAAGTTTTGTAGACCTTATCACATTTCAGATACCAGATAAAAGAACCCCAGTAGCTACTGGATATGTAGCTAGGAGGGGTCAAGAAATGTTCTGGATATAGTGACAGCTTGGTGACCTATTGACACCCAAAGTTTGACTGCAGTTTGTCATGTTTCCAACAACATTGTGGTAGGGTGCCATTGATTTATACACTGCAGGATGGGAAAGGGCACTGCCTGCAGTATACATGGTTTCCAGTTAAAATTGCAAACTACATCATAACAGGATCACAATTTAAAAAAAAAAGTCTTATGTCACTATTTGGGACTGCAGGTGCTTTCGATATCGGGTAATAATTTCTCTTTCCACCAAAGAACCATTTTGTCCTTGGCTATTGTAATTTCAAATAAATGCAAAATATAATCTCAATCAGCAATCTTGTAAGATTTTATTCTTTTGAGTAGTAGCCATACTATCCTAAACCTATCAATTTAGCTATAACTGAAATCAGTACTACCTTGATCAAATGTAGGTGGCTGCCTTTTACTGTCCCTTCTTGCTTTCTTCCTGTGGCTACCTTCATCATCAGGACTGTCCATATCATAGAAGTACTGGGAATGTCTGACCTATATGAAATGAAATGAAATCAAATCAAATCAGTACTTTATAATATAGCATAATAACTAACATGGGTACAAGATATAGGACACATCTCCTACTGTTTCTCCAACTCAATCATGACACTTGCCTCTGAAGATCTTACACTCAAAAAACAGTGGGGTAAATGCCACATCAGTGTTAAAAAAAAACTGGCAGACAGAGCCTAAATGTAAAACCCAACTGATGTGACCTCTTAACTGCTGTCATAAACAGAATTGGACTGCAAATCACAGAAGTAATCCCAGTATAGCGAAAGGCAATTGCATAATAAATGAAAAGGAAATATACCTTAAAGTTTACTACCTAGAACTTATGGGATGTATCATACAATGACCGATTAGATAATGTTTTAGCATGGAAAAACAACAAAATCATGGCCACACCAGAAATAAGAAGAAGTCAAAAAGATGAAAAGAAATGAACAACTATATTTAAATTTCTAACAGAGTAAGAGGAAACCAGAGAGCCCATTCTGGTCTGACTGGGAGTTGGGCATAGAGTTGAAAATCCAATCATCATACAATTGGTTTCTGTTACAATACTTATGATTTACAATAAAAATGGGAATTGGAGGGAGAATCCTGTAAATTAAACTTAATTGTGATATTGTATGCTTTCTTCTGGGTAATTCCCCGGGATCTGAATTTTATGTGATGTTTCGGAGCACTCTGTCTGTTCCATCTTTATAGGTGGGGAATTACCCAGAAGAAAGCATACAACATTCAGAACAAGGCAAAAGTTTGAAATCAAGAATTAATTGTGATAATTTTAAAAATGAAGTAAACTACAAGAACAGTCAGAATTGGTCCAGTTGCCTGACTGTAATGTAAACCAAATGTACAGGGGAAGGGTGCTGTTCACCTGCTTGCTTGAGAGAGTGGGCTGCAGCATGGTGCCTGTGTATGGACAGTCTGTCTGGTCTGTGGTCTCCTGATATAGGTCTGAGGTTTTCATCTGATCTGTTGGTGTCAGACTGAAAGCATACAGCCACTTGTGCTTCAGCGTGTTGCCTACTTTAGCTAAGGCAATGAAACGTGTTGCATGCTCTGGTGTGTCCCCAGAGAAACTGTGGTTCCTGCACATACCAAGCAGAGTGACTTTAATCATTCTGAAAGCATTAGAAGAGAAGACATGACACTGGTATGGCAATGTCAAGAGAATCAACAAGAACATGAAATATGGAATCTGAATACAGTTCAAAGGAAAAAGTCAGTTCAGCCAGGTACTGGAAGACATCACAAGAAGAGGAAGGGTCTGTAAAGAAATCAAAGAGAAAAGACTGTGAGAAGACAGAAGGGACTTGGATGTTAGAAGAAGAAGAGAGAAAGCAAAGACAGAAAAGTATTACCCCATCTTACTGAAATGCCCCCCAGTACAGGATGCACAAATGCAATGGTTATTGAATCCTGTACCATATATCAGAGATGCAGAAGTACAAAATGACAATGTTTAGCATAATGTAACTTTCTTCTTTCAAAGGGCTACAGTGTCTGTGGGCCACAACAATGCACACTTCATTAAGAATAACTGAATTTTTATTTGCCATTACTTGTGGGAACATTGCAATACTTTTGTACACCAGGCTGAAGAGAATTTAAGAAATTGTGAAAAGTAAGTAAAAATGTAGTAGAAGGTTCATCAGTAGTTAAAAAAACTTGTTACTGTGACCATTAAGATGCACCGTGGATGTCCAGCATCTCAAGTCAGATGTGATGGTTGTTGCGGTGCTGAAGCATTGATGCAGTTCTGTCTATCAGCCAGTTTTGTCATGCAGCTTTATTTAACTTCATCAAAGAGAGGCTTTGTTCACTGACAAAGGTGCTGCCGAACAAGCCTGAACAAACAGCAGCCTTCTGCTACAGATTCAGACACACCTGGAGGTTTCCACTCTTCTGAGATGGTAGGAAGCGTAGCTTGATAACTGGCTACTGGCGTTTCCAGACAGCCGATCAGTCCCATCTTCAAACAGTCCAAAAAGAAAGTAGTCTTCTTGGATTGCTTGACCCTTGAAGATGGGACCAACCGGCTATCCTGAAATGTTGTTAACTATCTAGTGCAATCTTATTACCCTGTCACCACACTCCTCTATCAAATGGCTGTGAACTGTGACAGGGGAAACAGGTTTTGCTCATAAAAAAAAAACCACATCACACATCTTCACAAAGCCAAGTTCCTGTGTTGTTGCCACTGCATATCAATTTGCATCTTCAAAGTAACTTTAGTGATTTTTCAATACGGAAAATTTGTATCTCTTCTAATAGCAACAGAAAAAATTGCATACCCTAATCCTTGCTAAGTCAATAACATTTGCAATAGTACATAACACTCCATCACCTGTTCCCTTCTGAATCCATAAAGAAATGCCTTGCAGTTTAGTAGTTTATTCCAAGCACACTAAAAAGCTAACTGCCTGCAAACAACAGTCATAATTCACTTAAATCCCAGAGCCTTGTAAATTAGGTTTTGTTGATAGATAATGCAATGACACTAAATTAATTCATTCTAAGACCTAACTTGAGCACATGCCTATAAAGAAAAGACACCACATCATTTTACAGCCAATTGTAGAAGGCAGACAATCAGCAACTGTCCACAATGTCAGATAGTCCCATATTACATTTTTGAAAACAAAAAAGTAATGTTTGAATGCCTTCAAAATCAAATGTTATGGAACATACAAATGTACACACTAATGCTGTAGAGGTGATGTCCACTAATTTATCCACAGCCAATGTACAGTGCATAAAAAAAAGCTGAATATATGAGGTCTGTCTTGAAAGTATCCAGCCATTTTGAATATCTTGATAACTGGTCGCATGGCCTTGATGTAATTTGGCAGCCAGTCAGCTGTGAGGCCCCGTTCAGCGAGTTTCTGTATTGTGTGACCATCGGATTCACAAATCTCCTCCCTTTCAATGGTGATTTTAGCTTTGGGAAAAGCCAGCAGTCACAGGGGGCCAAATCTGGGCTGTAGGGGGGCTGACAGACCTGGGTGATGTGATGTTTTACCAAAAAAGCCTGCAAGAGAGCTAAAGAATGGGTAGGCAGATTGTCATGATGAAGCTGCCAGGAGCGTACTCTTGGTGGAAAACACCTTCATGATTAAAAAAACCATCAACATGGCCTTGACATTGCTCCAACTTTGCCGCGCCTTCTTCGGACATGGCGATTCAGACGACTTCCACTGGGAAGACTGGGATTTTGTTTCAGGGTCACAGACCCATGACTCATCTCTGGTTATGACCTTTTTGGGGAAATCTGGGTTTTTGTTAGAGGTTCAAGCATGTCCTGTGTAACTTCAGTAGGAAATTCCTTCTGCTCTTGTGAGAGGAGGCACAGAACAAACTTTGCTGCCACATGTTTCTTGCCAACATACTCCATAAAAATCTCTGAAACAACAGTCTGTGGAATCCCCAAGTCTTCTTCTAATTCTCACACTGTCAATCGCCGATTTTAATTGATTGCAGCTGGCATGCATTCAACATTTTCAGGTGTTCTACTTGTTGAAGGCCTTCCAGAACGTGGATCGCTATCAACAGATTCCCAGCCATCTTTGAAGCATCAGTACCACAGTTTTATCTGGCTTCACTCATAGAATCATCCCCAATAGCCTTCTTAATCATTCGAATAGTTTCTGCAGGTGAATGTCCAAGTTTGAAGCAAAACTTGATGCAGATTCACTGATCTATTCGCCCAGTCGTTGTGAATGTGACAGTCACACAATAAACAAGCTCGCTCAAAGGTGTCTCACTGCCACCTGACTGGACCCATGTGAGAGTAACTGTACACGCATGCACAGTAAGGTCTCCTCTGACTGGCTGCCAAGTTACATCAAGGCCACGTGACCAGCTCTCAAGATATTCAAAATGGCTGGATACTTTCTGGACGGACCTCATATCATTAAGTGGGTTTCAACATCTCTTGAAAGTATCAGCTGCCTTTGTACCGTCATTCAGGTCAAACCTTCACATGCAATTTATGCAGCAAAGGTTTTGTGACACATATTATATTTTATAAGTATACCTTCAGTCAAAGGTCTTGACGGTTCAACAATGAAGTGGGATACATCAAAACTCACTTCACTTATTTTCAGTCATATTCTGTTGGACTTTCAGTGCCTGAAATACAGAAGTTACTGCTTGTTGTCAGAATACTTTGTGGCTGACATCTGAATGTAAGGCTTCAAAATGTAATCTCAAGTCATACACTTTTGGCATGTTTACCCTATTTTCACATATCATATACATCAGTGGTTCCCAATCTTTTCTTCACTTGTGTACCCCTTGGCAGCCTATTTCCACAAATTTTAACCTTCATATTAGCAAAATGTTTGTAAATAATATAGGTGATGTTATTTCAAATTTATGTGTTGATGTATGTCCCTCTTCCGCCATTGTTCAATTTTTTTTCGCGTACCCCTAAATGTCCTGATTTGTACCCCTGGGGGTATGCGTACCCCAGGTTGGGAATCACTGATATACATGATGCCACCTGTATACTAAATACAAACATACAGTGCTCTGTTTTCTTCTTACAACTTCTGTCACAATGTTTCACTATTCTCGACCACAGATTTTACTTCGAAAGCGAGTATTTCACACAAAAGATAAACCTTTAATAAATATATCCCAGATGTTTCAGCAATGCCTACCTTGGACATTCTTTAATAACAAAACTCACAACAGAAAAACATCATAATCATAAAATCAGAACAAAGATACAATACAGTATAATGAAGAAACTAAGCGCTTGACTCAAAACTGTGAACCGAAAGACTGTTGCAACAACTAAATTCTTCCTTCAGTTTACAACAAAAACAGAACTATCACAATGCAAAACACTATAGCATGAGCTGGTGGGTCACTTTAGTTGAAGCACAAAAACTGCAACTACATTCACAACCCTAATGGTGGTCCTTTTCTAATTCAACAAAACTGAAACAAAATAATTTATATTTTGTTTGTTCTGGTCATAAAGTTGCAGGTGTTGGGTAAATACAAGGAACCACCACAGTGCATCTGTGAGTGTATGAATGTAGAGGTACTGAAAATTCATGCATGATTACACAGTGCCAACATTTGAAACGAATAACATAAAAATGCACATTTAGACCATGTTGATTTTTTTTGCCACACACAATTTGCTTTTTGTAGGCTGCACAATAAGTACTAAAGAAATGCATGCAGCCCATGGCCTGTATATCACTGTCACTTATCAACATTAAAAATTAAAGCATATTCCATACATCACAACTCTTAAGTATGAAGAGGTATAGAATTACAAATTTCTACACAACCTGTATGGAGCTCTTTCATAATAAACTCCTTCCAGACCACAGAAATGGTAACGAGGTTTCACATGAGTAGCCAGCCAAGATAAGAGCCATGATCCATCCCGTTTGATCTGCACCTGCAACAGGCACAACAGTTTCAAAGTAATTTATGTTCATTCCTCAGAATATAAGCTCATGCCTCATAACAGCCGAACAAAAAACCACAACAAGCCCAATGAACAAGATGAAATTCATGTACAGTGCCTACAGCCAATTCAAGTGCTTCATCCTCTGTTACATACATTCTGTTTTGCATGTGTCCACACACACGGATGAATATGTAGAGAAAGACACCAAGTTACAAGAATTTCGCACTAACACTCAATGAGAGCCTGATAAAATTGTTAAAAAAATTGGGGAATTACATAATAGCTAAAATCAACGGAATTAAACAATATATTCAATAATGTAAATTTCGCTACATGTTTTGGTTACATAAAACCACCATCAGGCAGACATTTCAGTACATGGACATGACATGTTCAGTGCCTACAGTATGGGATCCAATACCGTTTACATTTGCTGTGTGGAATTTCAGACATTTAGATAATAAACTGCTCAATACTTTAATATCTTGATTAATGCATTTTCTGAAATTATATATGAATCCATTATATTAATCAAGATATTAAAATATTAAGCAGTTTATTATCTAAATGTCTGAAACTCTACACAGCAAATGTAAACAATATGGTATCCCATACTGTAAGCACTGAACATGTCATTTCCATGTACTGAAATTTCTGCCTGATGGTTACTTGTAACCGAAACATGTAGCAAATTTTATATTATTGAATATATTGCTGTGTTTTGACTGAATGATATATTAGGTAGTACTACAACACAACAGGATGGCTTATATATATAAAAGCCTTTTTTTCCTTATATATATATATATATATATATATATAAAGGAATTTAAAGTTAAGTGATTATGCATCTATTGATAAAAATGATAGGTGACAAACTGAAAAGAACAATGAACGCTTTGAGTTATAGCAGAATTACCTCTATAAGGTTCCTGGTGGTACATCAGGGTGACTGGGCTGACATTAAAAATGTCAAGAACAGGAGGTTGTGTGATTATGCTTTGGCTTACATACCTACTATAATCACATGACAAGTGGGCAGAGCATAAGGTTAGGTTACACTACTATAAATCTGACGAGCATTGTCACTTGCACACTTGCTACAGTGAATGCTACTGCTGCTCATTCTGTCACAAGTACTCTGTACTCATCTCAGCACTTAGTCAGACTTATGTTGAAGATCAAAGTGCAAAATTACAAGGATTTTATGGAAGTAATCCTTCCAAAACATTTATGCACACAGCACCATTCTGAATACCTAACACAGACAAAGGAAGAGACTGACTAGTACCATATGGTTAAGCCATATGTAATCATCTCTATTCCAAACCTCATGATATGGGCCCAAGAGTCCAGAGAAAATTTGGACACACACAACAACGTTTGCCGACTTACCAACACGCCACCTGCTGTTACAGTAACCCTTGGACCTTATGTCAAAAGTGTTTCAGACTTGCAATCCATGTGTAGCTGTGGGTCCCCCACAAGGTTTAAACATTTCCAACATTCACTACTGCTCTCTAACAGTAATCGTTCAGCCAGAAATTCACATTTGAATGCCTGGTTTATCACATAAAAGCATATGTAATAACTACAGTTGACAGTAGATACTTCTGTGAAGTGATCTTTATCCACTCTCTCATGGCCCCCCTGCCCCTCCCTCTACATACACACACACACATAAACTAAACCCTCTGTTTCCTGTTCATGCATCATTCTCGTCCTTCATCAGTACAGTGTATGTATGACGTCCAAAAATCTAGAAAGGTGGTTGCCAACAATTCATTACAGAGACAGAGGTTCACTCCCAATGCAGTCCACATGGGATATGTAGCCACTGGTTAGTGTTCCCTTGTTCAATACATGGTGCAATCAAATAGTTCCCATACAGACCACATGATGACACTCCTGCTGCTAGCACACAATTCTACCACTAGGTTTAAATACAGCAGAGTCCACTGAGTCATTTTGTGCTTGGAATAATGCTGTATCATGTATGATTGTTGAGTAAGGCCTTGTTAAGCACAAGTGCAATTTTGCAGTAACTAGAAAATGGCAGACTTGAAAGAACAGCATATTTGCATCAAATTTTCTTTTAAACTGAGGAAATTCTATACCATTACTATGGTCCCTGAATATGGATGGTAAAATGAAACATGTTGGGTCATAAATAAAATACCGTATGACATGTGTACTGTGTTGGTTTTATTATCTCACTCAGTACTACAGATACTTTTGGAGCACTGAAAGTAGCTTTTGGAAAGTAGAAAATGGGAAGTACATGAATTCTTCAGTGGTTTTCCAAATTCAAAAACCTATAACCTCTGCTGAAAATGATGAATGTTCAGGGTATCCATCGATGAGCAAAGTAGTTGAAAATGTGGATCAACTGAAGTAACCTGTCCTCAAAAACAGAATACTCACTATACACAAAGTGGCTAACATGTTGCAATTTCAGTCAGGAGCACTCAAAATGAGTCTGACCATGCAATGGATTGTCCCAAGTAGGTGCCCCACTTGCTGAATGAGGAGCAAAAGTAGAATCATAGTAGGATTTTCAAGAAGGGACTGAAAGAGACCCAGAACTCACTCTGCAGAGTAAAACAGGTGATGGGACTTGGGTGCTGGTAAGACTTAGAAACTCAGCAATAATCATCAACGCCCAACTTAACCTTCTTCGCCTCTTCATTCTACATGCTGATGTCACTGTAATCATCATTGTTGTCATCATCATCATCATCGCTGCAGATCCGCAAGTGAAAGAGGACAGTTATAAGATGCAGGTTACATGAAAAATTAATATTTGTTAATGAGTAATATACTTTATATTAGGGGTCTACCAATTTTACAGAAATCAAGAAGCCTCCTCTAACAATCTAGGCACCTTACTTACTCATTCAATGGAGCAGAGTCCTTCTTGAGATACTAATCGGTTCTCAGTTAGTCAAGAAATACTGTGCATTTCATGAAACCAGTAGGTTCATTACTGCATTCACAAGTGTCCACCACATTTCCTTATCCTGGGTCACATGGATTCAATCCATACCTCCACAACCCACTTCCTTGAGATCCATCTCAATATTATCCTCCCATTTCACCTGGGTCTCCCAAGAGGTCTCTATCCCTCAGGTTTCCCCATCAAAACCCTGTATGTGTCTCTCCTCTCACCCATACATGCCGATGCCCCGCCCAACTCACTCTTCTCGATTTGATTACCTGGACAATATTGGGTAAGGAGTATGGATCATTGCACCTCATTATGTAGGTTTTTCCACTCCCCTGTTCCCTTGTCCCCCTTAGGACCAAATATTCTCCTCAGCACACTATTCTCACACACCCTCAGCCTATGTTCCTCCCTCAATGTGAGTGACCAAGTTTCACGCCCATACACAACATGCAAAATTATAGTTCTGTACATCTTAATCTTAAAATTTTTGGATAGCAAACTGGAAGACAAAAGATTCAGCAGTGAATGACAGCAGGCATTCCCTGAATTCAATATTCAATGTGTCCCAATTTCTTCCTGAATAGAATTGTGATTTGTTAAGGTTGTTCCCAAATATTTGAACTCTTCCAACTTTTCGAAGAAGCTATTACTAATCTATATATTGTGATTTCGTCCTGCATTCTGATCTTGAGAAATGACCATGTACTCAGTTTTATCAGCATTCACTTCTAGTCCAATCTCCTTACTACCGACTAACAAAATTGTGTTCTTCTTTATGGCATGTATGCTACCATCCAATATAGTAACATCATCAGAATTAACCAAAAGCCGATGTACACCATTTAATTTCAAGCCATCCTGGTTTACCTGAACCCTTCTAATGGCATATCTAAAGCAAAGTTGAAAATCAACTGTGATAAAGCAACTCCTGGTTTCAAACCATTCCTAATAGGAAACATGTCAGACAATTTCTTGCCAACCTGGACTCTGTTATAGGTTTCATTCAAACACATTTTTATCAGCCTTACCACTTTCATGGGGATACCAAACTCAATGAGAATATAAAAAAAAAGAACTCCCTCCTAACTGAATCATAAGCTTTCTTTAAGTCTATAAACAGCTGATGCACTGCTTCACTGTATTCCTATTTCTTTTCCAGTATTTGATGAATGCAGAATATATGATCAGTAGTTGACCTGTTGTGTCAAAATCCAAACTGATGATCCCCAATAATTTCCTCTGCATATGGAGTTAACCTTGACAGCAGGATGATGGATAAAATTTGTATGCAGTAGGCAAAAGTGATATGCCTCTATAATTAGTACAATCTGTTTTATCGCCCTTCTTATAAATAGGTACAATGATTGACTCCTTCCACTCCTCAGGCAATTCCTCCTTATTCCAAATACAAGTAGTAAGTTTATGGCTCTCAGAGCATATTGATCTACCCCTGCTTTAATCAGTTCTGCTGGTATTTGATCAATGCTTGGTGATTTATGTCCTTTTAGCTTTTCAATAGGTATCTCAACCTCAAAGGCACTCGGCTCAGGCACTAGTGATTCTGCTGTGTGTATCTCTGTCTGCCTGACATCACTAATCAAACGTACATTTAACAGCCGAGAGAAATAATTCCTCCACCTAGCCAAAATACTGTGGGAGTCTGTAACCAAATCAACCTTCTCATCCTTTACTATATTAGTTCTAGGCTGGTAACCCTTCTTCAAATCAATGATGCCCTGATACAAGTCTCTGAAATGTTTCATCTGACTGTTAGTTACAAGTTCATCAATTTTGTTTTCAGATATTACTTCTTTTTGTTCCTGAAATGGTAACTAGCTTCATGTCTTACATTGCTTATATTATATACATTGCTTTGGTTTGGATCCTGTAACCACTGCATTTATCCTTTGATCTAAAAAATGTAAACATTCTTCATCAAACCAATTCATAGAGACCTAGACTCTCTTCAGCTGAGGTTTTAATATTCTCTTTAATGTTTTCCCAAGCCCTATATATGTTCTTGCTAACACTTAAGTTCTCAAAAGCTGCAAAACTGTTTGAGATCTTAATCTGATACTGTTTCATAACCTCCAGCTCATTCAGCTTCCTGAGGTTAAATCTTTCCATATCAAACTTCTGTGCTGCTGGTCTACTTACTGCCAATATTTCCTTAACTTCTTCAACCACCAGAAAGTGATCAGTATGACTGTCAGCTCCCCTGAAAAGTCATACATCGAGTATACTCGAATGTCATTTCCTATCTATCAATATGTGACCAATCTGGTTGTGAGTCTTCCCATCAGGAGAGGTCCAGGTGTACTTATGAAAATTTCGGTGTGGGAACATCATGCTCTTTACTAGATTTTTTGATGTGGCAAGTGGAATATTCTAACACCATTATCATTACTATGCTGATGCAGACTCTCATTACCAATAATCAGTTTGAAAATATTCCCTCTCCCCACTTTTGCATTAAAATCTCCCAATAGAATTTTCATATGCTACTTAGGAAAATGATAAAAAAACCCTGCTCTAATTCCTCGTAAAAACTGTCTTTTAAATCATCACTTTTCTCCTCACTTCATTCATGCATATTTAGAATGATGATATTACACCAGCGATCTCTCAGAACTATATATGACACCGTATCACTAACAACTCTACTCTCTTAACTGCTGATACTATTCTGTGCTGTACAAAGAATCCTGTTCCCAATTGATGATTTTCGTTTCCTTTTCCATAGAAAAAATTATAATCCACTGCTCGTACTGTGCCCTCTCTGTCCCACATAACCTCCTGCACACCCACTAAATCTAATTTATATCTAGCCAATTCCCTGGCTGCTGCTGTAAATGAACCTGCCCTGTACAGGCTCCTAACATTCCAAGTACAAAATCTAAATGTCCCTCTTTCGTTGCTTAGCTTGTACCAAAGTATCAGTCCAGGTCCGAGGCATGTGTTCCTGTTTCGTAACAAAGCTAGATTTTAAGGTGAGGAATGTCAGCATCTCGCCCAACCCCCAAGCTGGAGAACCACCCCTTGTCGGCTGTCCACGAATGTTTATTCAATATATTCACAGCTACCCTCCATATTGGAGGCCGTTCCTCCATCCACGTTGTGGTGACGGTCCCACTTATCATGGACATTCTAGGCACCAGAAGGGTGATTTATAGCAAGATCCATACTGAGGACCCACAAATATTATGCACCACCTTATAAAATTTTGTCGCCATGGTGTACTGGCGCCTGAGATTTTAGCTCTACATTATATGGAACATTAGATAATTCAGGTTGCATGCTTGTATTTACATAAAACCACTGTCAAAAAATCAATAAAAATTACAAATCTACTGCCCCATTGACAAGGTAGTAACTATGATTTCTTTGCCTGATGAAGGTGTGGCCATACCAAAATGCATACCTTTAAATATGCATATATATACTGATACACAACACTGTGGGTGACTGAAATGTATGACAGAATTTGAACTATATCAACATCACAAACAAATGTTCCATTCCTAATGGTGATCACTTCAGTCTCCTGATCTACTAATGTCATCATTCCATTAACATGGTTTAATGCTGGCAACATGCAGCAAATAATTGTGGTAATTACCATTAATGATACACCCAATGCTATGCCTTCACCATCAAAGCCACACTTCTAAAGTGTTAAATTTTTCATCACCAACAGTTTTCAATTTTCAAATTAAACCATTTACAGGCATTCTTTTGTTACATTTATGTAAAAACCATTTGTATAAGCATGTCTAATTCACTGTTTTCCAGAAGTCCAGTTTTGTTTCTCTGAAGCCCTACATCATGTCCCATGGAGTCCAGAAAGAAATATAAGTTTCCTTCTTCTATTATCCATCCATGTATACTTCCCACTGGAAACCAGCTTGCAGAACAAACTGACTGGATTCTCCATTCTTGATTCAGTCAATGACTTTTAATTTCTTCTCAACTGAATTATTTCTTTCTCTCAGTCATCACTGCCTTTGTTCCACTAACTTCTCAGTACCACTGTATAGTTGTACTGAACACTAAATGGTCAGCAAGCAAGTGTTAAAATCTGGGCCCTAAGAAGTTCATTACTGTGTAAGTGCAGCAGATAAAAGATGTCATGTCAAATATGCAAGCCCACCTGCCCCATCTAAAATGCTCATTAATCATCTCCTCTTTGAACATAATAATATTAACAAACATCCAGGCTTTTGCACTGTTGCAGTAGTCATTCTGATTATTCTGCGATCTTATGTTGTCTCAAAGTGCCAGGCACCAATCAGCCAGTGACATGGAGCCATCTCCCAGAAGAAGAGAGACCTATAAAATGGCCTCATGTTGGAAAAGCCATAAATATTACTTCACAAAAGGCCATGAACTTTCCCTCATAATCAAAATGGTCATTAAGTTTTGCTTTTGACAAAATAATGCCAAAATTTGAGAAAACACAGGATATGAACTTCCCCACTACCTTCAGTATATGCCAGATATGTTAGAAAATGTTAATACAAGGTAATTAGAGGTTATGCAAAATCTGTCAAGACATAAAATAAATGCATTCATAATTGGAGGACATGATCCAGCCCCGGCAGCAGCATCAGCAACAACAACAACAACAACAACAACAACAACAACAACAACAACAACAACAACAACATTATAATTATCCTTACTGTTACAACTAGCATGGTTGTTGCTATTTCTACTGTTGTTCAGTGAGTCTAAAAGTGAACAAGCTATATGAAGTGGTGTATTTGATGGTTGCCAAGTTTGTATTTCAGCCCCAACACCAAATTCAGACAGGTTCTTTTAATTCTCTGGTCGTTACTAGGAATTGTGTAACAGTATTCTAAATTAGGCCATAACTGCCTCAGTTCATTATTCACTGTGCATCTGATTTTTCAACACCATATAATATCAGATAACAAAAATATCACCACTGAAGATTTCAAGATTGCTGCATCCTAGAACGTGATGCCTGGATATCAGTTTGACCTAAGCCAGTCTTAAATCATCTATCAGAGGGTATATAAAAAGGGGATGAATGGAGTGTGCACAGATGTATCTACTGAGTGAGAGTATATGGGAAAGAAGGTCTGTGATTTCCAACATAACACAGTAACCCTAACTCATTTTCAAGTTGGTATGAGACCTTCAAATTTATGTTATCAATAAGTAAAGGAATAGATGGGCTTTGAGGTTTTAATGATGCAAAACATTAAGATTTTTGTCTTCTTGATTATGACATTATGTAGCTTCATATGGGGTTACCAATGAGTCAGCACAACCTGCTGCCTCCATTTTTTGTGTACACCATCCAAAATCTTTGTATCCACCAACGAACTATATGGTATCCTAACCCACACAATCAGAAACTTAAACATATGAATAAATACTTAACCTCTTACCATGATTCCATGACTGGCTGGCTCTTGGCTCTTTTATTACCACTGCTTCCCTAAGGCACTTGTAGTGCACATCTGGCAGTCAACACATAATGTGACAACAGGATGTGATAAAATGGTCATACATCACAACATGAAAAGAATGTGACTTACTGAACTCTTATCACCAAGCATGATGTCCTTTGGCCATGATAATGTGATTAAAATGTCAACCCCTCGAAAATTACTTTGTCCACGAACACATATGTTTCTTAAAGACTCAATATCTTCCTTTGTGAAAGTGTGATGTGATGACTTGTCAGATTCAGTTCCACTCACATACACCACCTTCAATCCTGAAGTAGTAGTAAATAATCCTCGTTTACCTGCATACAAAATAATGTTTGTTACCAAGTTGTTTTGTGGAGGAACAACACACTGTGTTCTGTTCAGCAGTTCAAAAATTCAGTAACATAACTCAAAGACGTGTCAAGATTGAAACCAGTAAGTGGTAGTAAAAACAGGAGGCTGATTGTTCATCACTACCAATTTGAAAATGATCCTCAAACAGCCTTACAAAGGAATGGCTGAATATGTATGGCTACAGCACAGGCACGGAAGACGCTAAGAACAAGTCACACTAACATGTACATATCAAGCCATATGAAGTGTAAGGTTCAAGAAACAGTCATATACCTATAAGGAGGCAATGTGAAATTCAAGAAACAAATTAATATGTGCATACCATCAGATTCAAGAAACACACTCACATGTTAACATGCAAGCAATGCATAGTACAAGAAACACACATTAATATGTATGGAGCATGTCAATTTACTCTCATTTGCTCCATGAATATAATTTTGATTTGTTATGACCGTTCTCAAATACCTGAACTGTTCTACCCTTTCAAAGGAAACAAGGTAAAGGTAAAGTTTGCCCTATAACCTGCCACGAAGACATAGAAAGGAAGTAGAGGTAGAGTTATCCTCTTTGCTTAACCTTGGCGCTAGATCAAGGTGGGTGGTTACCACCATACCCCAGCCACTTGACCCTTATGAATGAACCAGTACCCATTGTATAGGAGGCTGGCTGAACCCCAGGGCTGGTCTAAATGGGTGTAGAAAAATCTCACCCCCACCACAGTTTGAGTTCCGGACCATCCAGCTAACAGCAAGATAACACACTGACTATGCTATCCTGGGCCACCTCATTCAAAGGATACATTGCTTATCTGTATGTTGTGATAATGTCCTGCATTTTATTCTCAAAAAACATATATGTATATCAACATATAGGCAGTGTGAGGTTCAAGAAACACATATATTAATAATTCTGCAGTGTAATGCTCAAGAAACACATACATCATTATGTATGCAGTGTGAAATTTAAGAAACACACATATCAATATGCATGCAATGTGAGGCTCAGGAAACATACTGAAAGAAGAAACAAACATGTCATCCAGTGTGATGTTCAAGAAACACAGTTCAAAAAACCCATAGGAATACAATGCAGTGACTAGTCTCACTTGTTTGAGGTTCTGTTGTGTGCAAGCTGATGGGCTATAGTCAGTCAATCCTATGTTGGGTGCAGAATGCAGGATGGGTGGGCCCCAGGGACCATCTGGAAAGGTGCAGAAAATCTTTCTGCCAATGGGTTTTGATCCCTGGACCATCCAGAAAAAAAAAGTGTACAAAAAATATTTTGAAGATGTCTTGATCTTCCAAAAATTTATGCAGAGGACTGAGTAATGAAAAAATCCATTGAAGCTTTGTTCATGTAGTTTTCACACCAGAGAATGAAAGAGGCCTTATTGTACAACCAGTGTTTCAACAAAAGGCACTTGATTTTCAGAAACAACTTCAACATGGCGAATAGGATTTTACTGCTAGGTTAGGTAGAAAGATAGAAGAAAAATGTGGTTAGTCAACTAAATATTTCTTGGGAGAAACCTTCATCAGACTTGGAAGCAGCTGAAATACTCTGAAATTAACTACCAAATATCATCCAAAATGAAAATTTTGCAATGATCAATTATGTAACTGATGAGAGAGGACTGAACTACAAAATGCTTCCATCTAAAACTCTGTCTTGTAGCCATGAGAAATCAGCCCCAAGCCTTAAAAAGAAGGAAAAAGTGAACATGTTTGCTGCCATGCATCTGGACAGCATAAATTACCCCAAATCTGCTACACCATGGGCACAGAGGCGATCAGAATTTCAACAGCAAACTAGCCTTGAAGATCTTTTGTATCGTAAATGAGAGGTGCCATTTTTGTGTTCTTTGCAATGTAACTTAAGAGTGCACTCAATTATTATTCTACAGTTGTGCAACTGTATACTGTGACATTCTAAAACAATGTTGTATACAAAGTACATACTAATACAATGTGTATATCACACTGCATACATAGTCACATTGGTTTGATATCTTCCATACTCTTTGCATTAATTAGATTCACAAAATGTATAAAGGACCAAATGCACTTCAGTACTTTTATTCTATTATGGTCACCAACATGTGTTGGTCACTCATGTGGCCATCATCAGGGTGATTTCTCTGACAGCAAGAATACAATTATAATTAAAATGTGTCTGAATCACCCCACAGTTTTAAAAGACCATGTAATTTCTGGTTAAAATTTACCGTCTGTATAATTACTGGTTAAAATTCACTGTCATTTAACAACGAATTTTAAACTGTCATGATCCAAGCAGTCCTAATTTTTCAGTAATCTGAGGCAACCTCAGTCCCGTTCACCTCAGGCAGTCGAGATGCTACTTATATGTGGAGTGTGAAGTTCCACCAACATGTATCAATATGTATGGAGTATGAAGTTAAAAAAAACACACATATCAATATGTATGCAGAGTGAAGTCCAAGGAACACACTCAAGGAAGTAGTGAACTAAAACAAGTGACTTATTAACTTAAATAATAGGTCTTACCAAGGTAACTAACATTGGGACATACTTCACAGCCACTGATATCTGAATATAGAGCTGCCTCTTGAGGATTACATGGACCCAAGATGTAAGTTGGAATTGGAACTGAAAACATAAATGCAGACAAAACAATTGACCAGGATAGTAACAGATATGACTACAATGATTGCATTTCACATGATACCATCTAACACAAACAGCAGAGTGTTATAAGCAGAAAGATATGACTGAAACAGATGTACACAAAACTTTATAGGAACAGGCAATTTTGGAGTTGTAAATGGGTAGTTTGGTAGTAAAACACACCCTAGCCATGATAGTATGACCTGAGCCAAACTGGCTCAGAAGAGTGTGTGAAACTCCTGAGTTCTACAAAAACAGATGATTTTAACTGCTCCAAACAAACTCTGTGGCATGAAGTAATACTGAACACTGACGTTCCTGATGAGAGTACAGACAAAAGATAGAATTTTCTGTTCTCTCAACACTTAACTTACTAAAGCATTACAGGAAAAAAATAAAGTTGTCTCTGGCATAAATAGCATATCATTGTAGTGAAGCTCTTCCCATTCTTAACTGCAGAAATACATGTAGTCTAAAGAAAATGACAAACAAAAATGAATTCCTGCCTTTGTTTTCACAAAGACACATCTTGACACACCAGACAAATCATATAACGGGATATGTACTAATGATTAACTATTTAAGTTCCACACAACAAGAACCCAGTCTTCAGATCATATATTCCTATAACAAGTGAAATAAAAGGAGCATAACAGAATCAATGAGTGATAAAGACAAAATTAGCGGATTTCTTAAGATTATTAATTAAAAACACAGATCAGTATCATGCTTGTGTTCACATTTTACTCAAAACCATATTATGTCTGAAAGGCATGCCTTCAATTTCTAATGACTCTTTAATGGACCATGTGGGGGTAAATGATATGCTGGAACAGCTGTTCCTAAGGCCGCATTTACACGGTGCCTCTTCGAGTGCAACTCAAAGCATGTGGCTAGTGGCAGACTGGGACAAGAAGCGCCGCATCAGTCACAGTTGTGTGCACAGCTAGGCGCTGGCAGTTGCACATGCTCCCCACAATGAATGGACATCTCCGTGCATTGTAGTTTGCAACAAGTGTTTCAGTGGACTCATTTTTTGTTTTTGCTGCACAAATGTAAGTTTGGTTTATCGGTGGGTTACTGATTATTAAATAGGTATCAAATGTTTTTATGTTATAGCATAGAAATGGCAGACTGGAGTAGCGAAAAAAAGTTAGGGGAGAGTTAACTGAAGAATTAGGAAATATACAGTACTCTGGCACTCATTAGACAAAAACTATAAAAATCGGGAAGAAAGAACTGCTCTTCAGGAGCTAGGGGAGAAATACTCACTGGATTCAAAAACAATCCTAAACAAAATTAAAAGTTGAAGATTGTACTTTCACCGAGAACACAGCAAGGTGCTGAAGAAGAAAAGTGGATCATTGGCTGACAAAATATATAGGTAAAGCTGGTTTGCGTACAAGCATATGCTTTTTATCTTGTAAGGTGATGAAGCAAGGGAAGGAAAAGACACAATAACAACACTTGAGGAAAGTCTGGTAAGCATATGTATTTGGATTTTTTGAAGTTTGATTTACATAGCTTGTCCTACAGATATTTATCTTGCCACAACATGTGTCCTTCATTCGACACAAAATAATCCAAGAATGTATCTCTAATTTTTTTGCGTCATTCCCATGGTTTCTTGGTGTTTTAGCTAGTTTTACCATTCCCCTTTAGCTAGTTTTACCATTCCCCTATCATTCTGAAATTCTCTTCTCCATTCCCCTTCTATAACCATGCCATCGCCAGTGCTTTCAAAATCAAGTGTTCCTGGTGGACTATGCAATTGTTTTGCGGTGGAGTTTCTTCTTAAGAAATTGTGGAAATAAACACATGCTAGTGTAATGTCTTCAGCTGTAGAAGTTTTGACAATGAGTGGCTTGCAAAATATGCTGAATATGGAGGCCAACAGCCCAAATGCATTTTCTACTATACGATGTGCTCGTGATAGTCTGTAATTAAACACTCTTTTTGGGCTCCCTTTGGGTACCTCTACGGCATATGGTTTGATAATATAGCTAGTTAGTGGGAATGCATTGTCTGCTACTAGCAGATACGGAACGAGTGTGTTGTTTCCTGGAAGGACACTCGGTTGACGCACATTCAGTACTCCACTAGTGAGTACATTATAAAATGCACTATGTACAAATACACCATAATCACATGTTCTCCCTTGCATGCTGATGTGTGCGTACTTAATTAGCATCTAAAACAGTAAGTAAAATAATATTAAATGTCCCTTTATAGTTGAAAAAAGAGCTTCCAGTATTTGCTGGGTACTGTAGTACAACATGTTTTCCATTGATTGCCCCCAGACAGTTAGGAAAATTCCATTTGTCATTGAAATCCTTGGCAACTTCTAACCAAGCCTCCTCGCGTGTAGATAGCTAAAGAAACCAGTATCAGTAAAAATGCATTCTGCACTATATGCAATTCAAGATTTAGTACACTTGTGTGCATGTAAAACTAGTGAGAAAAATTAATTTCCCTTGACTTTCTTTCTGATTACTGAAGAAGACACTGACTCTGTTGCAAGTGGCAGTAGCAATCAACTTGACCAAGAAAGTGGATGTGGATTTATTGAGACGGTGCAAGCGAAGAAAAAGAAGAAATGTGATTCTGCCATGGATGAGGCATGCGGTTTATTATTATTATTATAAAAAAGAAGAAGAAGAAGAAGAAGAAGAAGAAAGAAAGAAAGAAAGAAAGAAAGAAAGAAAAAGAAAGAGGTCTGCTTCATATTTGGAGAATCTGTGGTGAATAAAGTTCGAGATCTGAATTCTTCCCAACTGCAGTCCATCGTCCAGCACAAAATACACACTATACCATTGGAAGTGGAGATGAAGTTACATAATGTTCAAATTCACAACGAACAGGCTCAATTAATAGTTAATTTTGATTCCAAACACTCCTCTGCATCTTATACTGTAACCTCAACACCCACACCACAATCTTCCAGGTCCCCTGTTTCGGATTTTCAGACTAGAGCTACTAAACCATCAAGTGCAAATGGGATTTCGGAATTCATTGCACTCAAATGAAAAATGTACATGTGTGCAGTATGTATGTATGTAATAATATTGTATTGTGTATAATACATTTCCATACACTTATGTGCATTTGTTAATGTTGACATCATATCTATGAAACATCTTTTTACTTACCTCCACATATCCTTTCAGTGACTTTATGACAGCTTGGCACACTTCTGGTATGATGGTCAATACTGCTGTCACTGATATATGAAATATATACATAAGAGTATGATACGAGTCACCAGGGGCTAAAAACCGCAAGGTCACAGTTAAATGCGTGCTTATTGGGATTGCCCCTCTCATATTAATGTCTTGTTTTTTTATACTTGGTCCAATCAGTTGCAGCAGTAACTCAAAATCGCTTGCTGTCATCCTTGTAAAATTTCTAAAGAGAGCACAACTATCCATTTTGACTTCTCCAAGGGGGTTTAAATTCCAGTTCCGTCTCTCCAGCAAACTTGCCATCCAACATTTTCGATAACATTTCTTTTTTATGTTCAGTTATAATGGTAGCAACAGCAACAGCCGCACACTGTAATGTTTGTAAAGACATTCTGCATGTGCCTCTCAATAATGTCTGAACAGGAGAAGGTACGCTGCAAGAGATGCGCGACTCTTGCACCATGAAGCATGCATCAGCAGATGCAATGTTGCTTGTGCTGGTGCACGAAAAGAGGCACCGTCTAAACGCGCCTTAACTGCAAGCTCAGTGCACTTGAGACATAATAACAATATGCTGGAACAGCTGTTCCCAACTGCATGCCCAAAGCACTTGAGATGCAATAACAATGATGTTACCTGTCAATGTCCCATTTCTGTATGGTTCCAAACCTTCATCTGTGTCCCCAAAAAACTTTCCCACACAAAGGAGCAGGTCAAACCCACCATGCCCCTTATTAATATTTTCAACCCTCGAGAAGAGTGTCTTGAATTTCCCTTCCACGCCACCACACACCAAACTAAAAAAAAAAAAAATCCCAAACACATTGCAAAATTTATCTTTCATGAACATTAAATAAGTAATTGTATGAACTTAAGTATTATTTCTGTTATTATCCATGCTACTGTGTTGGCTAAATAAATAGCACATGGATGCTAAGTTACACTGAATCTGATTTCCTAGGTAAAAAACTGCATTCTTCTTGTATTGCCTGACCCTGAATACAGAGGCAGTATGCTCCTCCAGTACATAGATAACTATTTACCAGTCAACATAACACAAAATCTTACAAGACTTTAATCTTCTAGAAGACTTAAATATGATAAATTTAATTAACATGTCCTAAAGCAGGCGGTGGGCACATTGAACAAATTCTGTAAATGAGTTTTAGTAACGTTATTTCTGTATGATGCTAGGTTTTTCAGATACCCTCTAGAGGTTGTTTAGTTTACTGTATTACAGATTTATACAATAAATTTTCTTTACAATTTAGCTATTTTAAGATTGACCTTAATATGTACATAATTATGATTTTTAAATTGTACAATATTTACTATTGAGTGTACTGTGGTCAATTACAATGTAAAATTACTTGCTGCATATCCAGTAACCATTAATGCTGTATGACAAATGTAATGTGTGTGCGTGCATGCGCGCACGCGTGTGTACAGTCAGCCGCACGTGACATCAGGCAGATCAACATCAACTTGCAATTTATACACTACAAAAACACAAACTATAATCCTTGGGTCCATAATGTCCATAACATTATGAAAAAACTATGCAAAAGTCTGATATATGTTTATGTGGGATAGACATCTCATTCCCATTACAAAAACAACATTTTACATACGTTAAAATATGATGTAAAATTGGACAAAAAAGACAGTATATTAAAAAATAGAATATTTTAGGAAAAAAAAGAAGGTAGGCACTTTAGAATGCTCTATATAATGCACACTGCAGCCCCTGTTTTCACAGTACTGAAATTGATAATGTACATGAAGGTTATGCAATGTTCCAGGTGATTTCAATATGTTCAAATGTGTGGGAACACTCCAAGTCTATTTTTACCATAGTAAATGTCTTTGCAGACAGGTCAAAACTGGTAACCTAAGAGAAGTGTAATTGTGTCATGCATGACTGTCCATTAAATATATTTACGCAACCCATAAATACAGAAATATCAACCCCGAACATTAACATTTAATAAATAGCAATACAAAATGTTATATAGTTAAGCGTATACAGTTACAACTTTGGGAGCGCAATAATATGATCCAAATG
>Ga0136643_10001371_pt1 | contig 29510 bp, 7 predicted proteins | sample TergutLab28metaG_FD_96883 | JGI IMG/M metagenome (GOLD analysis project Ga0136643, IMG submission 96883) | Labiotermes labralis P1 segment gut microbial communities from Petit-Saut dam, French Guiana - Lab288 P1 (version 3) (version 3) | ecosystem: Host-associated > Arthropoda: Insects >... | reverse complement strand
TCATCAGGAGCTCGCCACTATGGTGTTGATTACCACACTGGTCGTTTCGTTCTTGGTTTGCTGTGTGTTGGACGTTAGGTGCAGTTAAGGTAGAGTAGTGTCCAGGCTGCAGCCCGGACACTACTCTACCTTAACTGCACCTAACGTCCAACACACAGCAAACCAAGAACGAAACGACCAGTGTGGTAATCAACACCATAGTGGCGAGCTCCTGATGATGGGCATATTAATTAATGTCTGAAACATGTTGAGCCTATAAGTAAAAGGTAAAGGTAAAGCAGTCCCATTACAGGCCTGAACAGGCCCAGAGGGTTCCAGGAAGTTAAGGCTCCTAGATTTCGTGACAGCGGCACAGGATGGTGGTAGGTTGTCAGCCTTAGGCACCGGCCGCCTTTACCCCCAGGAAATACACCTGGTACTCATTTCCGTTAGAGGCTGAGTCGACTCCAGGGCCATAGTGCGATCGGAAGGATTTTATGTCAATGAAATATCCACTTACACCAGCTGGAATCGAACCAGTAACCTTCTGAATTGTAGCGCAGCACCTTAGCCACTGTGCTACCGCGGTTCCACAGCCTATAAGTAGTACAATAAAATAACAAGTGGCATCTACTTGGTTTTTTATTCTTCAGTTACTTACGTGTGTTTATGTGACTTTTTTTCTTGTTTTGATAAAAGGAACTCACTCCTGAGATTAGTATAGGCATTTTCGATACATCCTGTATACGAGAAAGACCAATACTTGTTTACACTAAACCTAAGTTTTCTTTATTGCTGAATAGACGTTTGTTACCAACCGTCTTTCTCTCAGACATTTGTGTTGATATACGATCCAATATCGATTGACTGGAAGAGCTAGTTCCATTATCAAACAATAATGGAATCAATAATACCGAAGGTATCATGACTTTCTTCATCATTGAACTAAATTGTGTGTTCCCTGTTTACTTCATTTCCTTCTATAACGAAGAATGATGTTCACACGATCGTGATATCCAGTATATATCAAACTGGCCTTTATGACGGTTGAACCGGAGATGAAAGACAATCTGTTATTGCACTCCTTAACTGTACGATTCCAGTGTTAGTTCCTACTTTCTTTTCCTGATTGTTACTGTGTTTACCGCGTTCCTAAACGGAAAAGGAATTACACAAAAAGTGCTACGTTTATTTCGAATGCGTCCTTTTGCTACTTGACACAGATCAGCAGCCTTGACGTCACTGCAAAAGCAGAGAATCGCTACGACGCCAATAACAGAGCTGGATAACAGATCATATTCTGCTAAAACTTAGACATTTTTCTCCTCGTAATTCTTTAAATATAGAAAATTTTGGAAAAGGTAATACATGCACTTTTATAAATTATTTATACCTATGCCTCATATTAATTATTTGTCCAATAAGCCCATTTTAAGCAATTTCATGGCGACCGAATTTGGAGTTCAAGAAGGATAAAAGCTCATAATTTAATTTTGTGCATGAAAAGTAATTCGATCCATAATTTTTAATGTGCACTTCAACGTTAAATCTCAAAGAAACATGTTGAATAATATCGGACATAAAACATGCGAATGGAGATGGAGACAACCAGAGTTGCATGTCGTCTCTTTATGAATTAAGTATATTAACAAAGCATAAAAACGCAATTTGGAAGACTGTCGACTGCTACTATAGTACTATATAGTTATAAAACTCCAAAAACGACGGCTGTGCGGTCGAGGCCGTAGGTCTGTGACTGCTGAATTGCTGGGATTCTGAGTCCAAATAACGCTGTGGGCATGGGGTTCGTGTCCGATGTTTGTTGCCTTGTGTAGGTAGCTACCTCTGCGTGCATACAGCACGGTTTCTATATAAGCCCACACACTGTAATCTAATGGGTTTAGATCGGTTGACAGCGGTGGCCAATACTACACGCCGCTTCGACTGATCATTGGGTCAACCCTTCGCGATATTAACAAAAAGTATTCTTAGCATTAGCCCGTTACGTGCTCCGACTTGTAGTAAGTATTTTTACATTAATGTTGCACTAGTATATTTCTACACTTCTTTAATATTACTGATGGAACTTATAGATGGTTTGTAATAGCGTACGAAAGAGTAGTGCAGAATTCAACTGACACTGTCACATAATAGGCACGTTTAGAGTATAAGGATATAGACTGGGCAAAATGCTTCATTCTTAGCCTTTAAATATTCAGATGTCTGGCCTCGTTCATGCTGTTTGGCGCGTGGGACACGTAAGAGGATTCTTCAATAATGACGTAACACCTACGTGTATTTAAGTATACACCGCAACCTGCTTTTTTAGAACACGGTGACCCAACACACCTGCAATAAATCTCAATAAACAATGTTCTCTCTGCTACAAATCATATCGGGACAGACACAGCTGCAATGCAGCTGTTATTGATCCATATCGGGAGGTACGCACCTACTCCCCTGCGCAGTAAGATTGCTGTCATAGTGAATTACATTACATTTACACCTGTAACGTTTAGTTGTTACGGCAGATCGCTATGAAACCGTCAACAGATGAAGCACTGGGGTGGGTCGCTTACTACGGTTTAACCATCCATATAAATGTTTTAAATATGTCATTTTCAGTCTTGGATTAGACACTTGTGTGAGTCTGGATATCACTCGTTCTTCGTCATATCATAACGCTTAGAATGGGGACACAGTATTTTTCGCCTGGGTGCTGGAAAGTTGTGTCAGTAGCTGACCGAAGGCAGAACACACACGAAGAAAGAATTTCTATCCTTCAGAGGTCGCCAATATCTGTAAATTATTTAAAATTAAAAGTTTACCAACAGTAAAGTTTCCACCTTGATAAACCCAGTCACGTTTGGAACAGCACAAGTGGCTATGAACAAGGCGTTCAGCTGTATAGCTATATTGAAAATTACATAGAAATTCTTATACTAATTATTCAGTAAATATCGACTGCCAAATCCAGACAGGAAGAAGACAATCTTCTCAATACAGACGTGCTCAGATCAGCTCTGTGGCTAAACCAGTCTCCTATTCAATATGTATTTTTATTAACCTAAATGGAAGCATGGGGATTCCATACTCACTGATGATATTACATAAAACTTCTCCTCTAAATGAAAAATAGTCTGAATCATAGTCAGGTATCTTCTTTCATTCTTTCTCTGGTAAGTATTTGAAGTTTGCAAAGTATGTAACAAAGAGCTAATCTGTTACGTCGAAATCACATTGGTGAAAAATGTACTATTTAAAGTACTTATACCCTAAATAATTTCACACCAAAATTTATTGCGTAGGTTTATAGTTCTAAGTGGCTATGATTGTTGTTGTTGTTGTTGTTGTTGTTTGAAGCACATTTTGCTGGCATGCAAATACAGATTTTGTGTATGTGAAATTTAAGGAACCTGACCTAAATTTTCTTTTTGTAACCATTTTTCTGTGTTGATTTCAAGCTATACCTTGCACTTGATATGTAGTCGTGTTTACATTCTATCTTCAGGCCAATTATTGTACTTCTGGCTCTAATGGTTCATTAGGTATTGCATTGAAACCGGAAGTTAAAAAAACATTTATGCACAACCGCTAACATTTTACGTAACATTCTTTAAAAATATTTTCTTCACAAAATATACACGCTTTACCAATGTACTTCACTTCACCTCAGAACATGGACGTCAGACACATTAGTGGCATAGAGCTTCAAAAATGCAGGCTTGTGCTGCTACATGCTTTTATTACTGACTGTGAGAAATGAACTATGATTTTGCCGGGTTTTCCATTGGAGAAAATATCGGTCAAGTCTTTTAAGATTTGAATTGAATGGCAAGTGGTGAGCATAGGGATAGAAAAAGTCTACTTTTTCTCTGTCACTAGGACGTTAAAGTAACAGAAAAGAAAGCGAAAATGATTCTCTTTTACAGCAAACTCTCAAAGGCTGCAAATACTGTGCGAGGTTTGAGGTTTTCACATCTGCGTAGTCGAGAATTCCGATCTTCCGGGATGTGAGGATGCGTCACTGGCTAAGTGGTTCCGACAATTCAAAGGAAAGTGTCGCATTCATCTTAGAGGATCCAAGGTCTATGAATAATGCCAGCAGCATTCTCCATGGACCTTGAAATCCTGAAGATAAAGGCAACTCGCTCCTTCGGGGAGTCGAAAACCGTTCACTAGCGAAGCAGAGTCACATCTCAGAAGACAAGAATCCAGAGCAATTCTTGATCATAAAGATCAGAGATTTCCAACACAGCATATCTGATCTAATGTTTCTCACTACGTGTGCCTTTCAGAACTCTACTCCACCACCTGGCCTTCCTCTGAAATCCCAACTTGTGCCACGAATATAAAACTAAATTCTCTGTCTTGTCCGGGAAAGCTAACCGTTAAGACTAGAGGCAGCGAATAACGGATAATTGATAATTCTGTTAGTTTCTAACGTCATTTGTTATATGGAAAAGCTTTGTGGTGAGTGATAGAAACCTCTGTACTCACAGAAATTACAGACAAATTTCTCATTATCAGTGGTTTCAGAACACCGAAACGTTTCAAGTATGATATCGACGTAAGCTTACATATTAATAACACGATGTGAGCGTGTCATCGATGACAATAACTTGTGGGTTTGAATCATCTGTGTAATGTCCCCTCACGAAATATTCTACGCTACTCAAACCAATAGATCCACCGAAGAAAGCTTAGTAATGGATTCAGATGTGCTAAGTAGACAGCCACGCCACTCCATTACAACCCTACGCCGGAGGACTTTGCTGTTGTTTCTCTTATCGTGCGTGGGATGTCGAGAGAAAGAATAGACGCGGCTGAGCTAGCTCATTAAGGAAACCTGAGAAAGCTACGCCCATAAAAGAAACTCGGTAATTATACGAAGTTATGTAATTTGTATCAGAAAAACTGTGGATTGTCAATAATAATTGGTGCACTGGAAAGAAGAGTCCTAATTTTAAAACTGCTATGATCAGACACCGTACTGAATTCCGTGAAATGACTGCGTTGTGCTTTTGAGTACATACATTCATAAGAAGTAAAAAAAGGTAAATGTTGACCTAGAACAGGTCACGAAAACCCAGAGGGGGGAAAAGAGGTAAAGCTCTACTCTTTCTTTCACTTCGACGATAGGTGGGGTTGGGTGGACAACGCCACGCCTCGACTGCTTTACCCCCGGAAAGAACCGATGTCCATTGTATTGGAGGCTGGGTGATCCCCATGGCAGGTCTGGACGGATGTGGAAAATCTCGCTCCCACAGGGATTCGGCCTCCGGACCGTCCAGCCTATAGCGAGTCTCTATACCGACTACACTATCCCGGCCCACACATACATCTATATATAAGTAAATATGGTCATCTATGTAAATAAGTGTGTATATATATATATATCCCAATTCGAAGAATTAATATATTATATTTTTAGCCTAACATGGGCTGAAATTTCAGCTCATTTCAATATTAAAGTGGAAGTAGAAAAAGGACCCTAAATTGGGCTGTATGAAATTCGTATTTTTCCTCATGCACGATAAGTATGTGCAGATGTAAATTTGAAAATTATGCAGGAATGCATTTAAATTGGCAATCCCAATTTTCTAATATACAAAAAAATTGGTATTTTATATAGAATCCTCCATAAGTAAGCAAAGTCCAACAAAGAGGCTAGGAGCTAAAAGATGCAAAACGTAATGTTTTGGGGTAAAGTCATACCGTTGTTTGATCAGTCCAATAATTATTTATAAGGTCTGAATGACACATCACTTGCTAGAATAAAGATGCAGACTTATAATTTTTCTACAGCATGTTAGGGTCAATCTATGTGGCCGTCACCAGGTAGTCATATAAAAGGCATAAAGGATTTATTTTCCTTTTAGAAAGAGGCCTGTCCTTTACAAACAGCGATTATCATGTTCATTTAATTACTATTATTATTATTCAAAATAGTAGAGTAATAAATATAAGAATATTACAAATAAAATATATCATTTAAATAATCCAGTTGTGTCTATAGTTAAGTAATTTTAAAACACCCTGTGCCGTTCATGAAAGACACGTACCCCTAAAATGTTACTGCGTATTCGACGTTAATTTACGTGTTACTTATCCTTGTTTTAAACTACATACCATACTCTTTTGAGGTAAAATAATTCGTTGTTTGCATGACGTAGCTGTCGTATTTTACTAATGTATGTTAATTCTCCGCAATTTAAACAATCAGGGAATATCTTTATAAGGCGCATTGGTAGGTGGTGGATATTATTTATTTGAAAATGTGTCTATAGTTTTAACATTACGTGCAGTCCGCTAGTGAGCTAGGTGAAGGTTGTGTGTGACAGTACTATATTCACGTAGTGTGTTAATAGGAGGGGGTGCTGATAAGTCTTTAGCCCAACCAAGAAAGAAACAAGCTACAGTGACCAAACTCGGGATTTATTCAAAATACTCCCCACGAAGCTCAATACACTTCTTAGCCCGTTGCTCTAACGTTCACAAACCACTCAAAAAAAAATCAGAAAGTTGTTCGTCCAACCAGGTCTCCGCGGCAGCAATGACCTCAGCGTCGGACGAAAAATGGCGACCTTTCAATTGTTTTTTCAGTCTAAGGAACAGGCGGTAGTCCGATGGGGCCAGATACGGAGTATAGAGTGGGTAATCAAGACATTTGAAGTTCAGGTAGGCCAGTTTCTTATGGGTTGCAAGTGCCCGGTGAGCCGGGGCATTGTCGTACAAGAACAAGACCACCTTGGTGAAATTCCCGTGGCGTTTTCCCTTCAAAATGTCCTTCAATTGCACCAGCAGAGATGATTAATTCTCCGCGTTGATAGTTTGGCCCTTTGGAAGATAATCAATGAGGAGGATGCCGTCTTGATTCCAAAAAATCGAGACAAGAACACTTCCAGGGGATTTTTGCACTCGGAATTTTTTGGGGTGGGGTGAGCCTTTATGCCGCCACTCCATTGATTGTTTCTTTGTCTCCGGGTCAAAGTGATATAACCAGGTTTCGTCCATGGTCACCAATCGCGACAGGAAATCATTTGGATCGCGCCGAAAAAATCGAAAGTTGCTCAGACGACTGGCACCGTTGACTTCTTGAGCCGCGTTCAGGAATTTCGGGGCCCAATTTGCGGAGAGCTTCCGCATGTCCACGTCCTCATGATTGACGGACCCAACTCGCTCATGTGAGATGCCCAGTTGCTCAGATATTGATTTAGCCGAAATCCGTCGGTCTTCCAAGATTATCTCGTGAATTTGATAAATAATCTCCGGGGTGACCACTATTTTGGGTCGTCCAGGACGAGGCGCATCACAGGCGAAAAAATCACCACGTTTAAACTGGGCCACCCAGTTTTTGACAGTGTCATACGATGGTACATGTTCCTGCAATGTTTCTGTCAAAAAGGCGTGAATTTCCTTCTGCGCCTTGCCTTGCAGGAAAAAAAACTAGATGAGAAATCGCGCCTCCATGTTGTTGAAATCGCACGTGTCGCCTGACATGCTTCCTTTCAGCCTCTGTAACAGTAAAAGACTTGTAATTCGGAACATTAACAGACCCCTCTTTCCAACGACACTATCGATTCCGTCCTGCGACATTGGGAAGTAGGTCGGGCTAAGGAATTATCAGTTCCCACGTCGTGTGTTAATTAGGTTTTAGCTGCAGTAAATGAGCTTTTGCGTCAGGCATCCGTATGTCCATCTAAGTAGTCATCCTCTTATTCTTCATTTGTGAAACTTATGGAATATTTTATACATCACTGTGGGTGGGCTACCATAGTAACGAAGTTTGTGAAGTTTACCTACAGCAGTTAGGTTTTCAGCACCTTGCTAAATTTGCGAACTGTTCTAGCTGCTAAATTTCGCCTTCAGAACGAGGCTGTGATAGAAACCCTCAAGGATTATAGAGAGCAATTAACATTGAAATTCAATTACGCTATTCGAAACTTGGAATCTATGTTTCTGCTTTACAAACGAGTTTGGTAGAGCATAGTAATACTGCGTATTGGCAATGGTGTCCGTTACACCGATATAGAATAAAAGCCGGAATCTATAATATAAGACTGAAAATCTACCTGAAGCTTTTACCACTATCCGTCATCGTCCTTGTCTATAAGAGTTATGCATTTAGGAATACGTATCATGTTTCCATCAAGACTATGAAACTACTTTGCTGATGAATATTTTTATTTCTTGAATACAACAAGTTCCCAGTTTTGAACAAAATAGGGACTACAGAAGAAATTGGATACAACATGTAAACAGAATGCCTCGTAACAGATTACCGAGGATAAGAAAAATCCACAAAGCAAAAGGCAGAAGGAACCAGGGTAGACAGTTTAAGAAACTTTTGGGTGTGTGAATCCAGAAAGGATCAACAAGTGGCCCAACTCCATGATAGCTAGATAATGATGATGATTATTATGATTATGATGAGCACAGCTCAAATTATGTAATTTGTAGAATAATTTGGAGACAGGCTTTCTTTGAACTTTTCTTAAATCCTTATGGCAGTCCTCTTAAGTTCTCCCCATCCATAACACTGATGTTAGTTACTAAAAACTCACAAGTTAAGTTTTCATATATCTGTGCAAACTAACAAAATGAATTCACTTCCAAACTTTCGCCTATAAAAGTTTACTTTGAAGTACATTCACATTCTTTGGTCACAAGCCTGTTTTATGATATAAGATATGACAGATCTGAGATATATTTTGTAATAACATTTCTCCATATTCCACCCCATTTCAAACGTTTTTTCTTCCATTGAATCGTACGGAACCTTAAAAAATGTGTTGGGAAAAGGCGCCAGACCTACAACGCACTAGCAAATACAACTTGCACATAAAAATTGCTGTCATCATCTGTCAGTCCGTTCCGTTTTTTATCAAAATTTTGTCTTTTCCTACCCTGATTACTCAGTAACGTTGTGGTCTCTTTCAGTGTTTCTTTGCTATCAGGCCTGATATAACAAGGACCACACAGTCCTCTTCTTTGCCCGCCTGCTCTGCTTTGCATTTCTAGCTTGTGCCATTCTTTCTTTCCTGACTCCGGGTTTAATTAAGATTCTGCACAGTTATTCACATTGTGGTGTTCTGAATTATAACCACATACAGACAAGTGCTTAGCACCAGCGTTTCGGAAATTTATATATTCTCCATTTTAATGATATCCTTAACGTGGCATTAAAACCGAGAACATCAGTATATGGCTCTACACTGTCATGAAAATTTCAAATCAATCATACAATTCATTTTTACACTTCAGTTAAATGTGTAGATCTCTACTGATATCAAATAATTATAATTCATCTATAGTTTAGTTTCTTATTCATTAAAAATCTTATAAACGCTCATCTGTTTATGGAAACAGACAATACGCACGACCTACACTTACGTCATTCCTGCAGCCATCAACTCTTGCCAAAGTCCATGACCAAAGTTGTGTGGGGTCTCGAAGACTTGCACTGTTTCCCGGACTTCGTAGGTTGTGAACGCCGATATATAACCCTTAATTTGGTTGTTTGTGACGTCACAACTCCCTAGACGCCGTTTGACCTCATATTAAATCTCATGAATAAATTAGTATGCCGAAACACGTAGGCAAGCTCAGACTTGTTAAGTACATGAGCACTTTGATGAATGATCATCTGACGGCCAGTTAGTCTCTCCGTCTCGGCGCAGAATCGCCCACCCCTCTTCCCTTCTGGACACACTACGAGATTTTATGAAATAGTGATTTTGATCCTTGCACAAATAATCGTCTTCTGAATTCTTGTGTATTTGAAAGATGGATCTATCTTGTATCCGGTGTCCGGTTTCTTGTCAAGAACGCATGTTTAAATATAAACATTCTAAAAAGTTTAAACAAATCAGTACACTTTATGTTGGTAAAGGAACACAAATATGCAGGAATGCACAAATTTTCCAAATTTCATGTAACAACCTCAAAATTCTACGTGCCGTGTTGTTAAAATTCGGAAGTTCCACTCTGAGAACCTAAAAATATTAAGATCTTCCATAAAGTATTTAATCGCTGCGGCGACTTGTCGTACGGGATTAGTGCACTTCTGGCCTCTGTCAATTCGGACTTGATAAAGGTGATTATGCCATATCTTGTTTGTTTCGCGTATACAAGTCGTTGTAATTTTATACAAAACTCATTTTCTATCATAAAGAGAAAGACAGTCAAGCGCTATTTCAGGTTTCCGCCGCTGTGTAAATAAGGTCGTTGCTCTTCTTGATTGTTGTGTAGTGTTTGTAGGTATGGGACGGACAGTGTGTTCCGAAACGTTAACAACTATCTATAAATCAACGCAAAGCGCATCCTGCCTATTAGAACTGGCCGTGTAAGTAATCACTCTTGATTGCATGATCAATACGAACCATATATGCATTGTGTGGACAAAATGCAGTTTGTAAATATAACAGCAAGTTTAATTTATAATTATCACTGTTGCAAGTGCGGTTTATTATTTTAAGAAATAAAGAAAGAAATTACTCAGCACTATGCAGTAGTAAGTCCAGAGTGTAGTGTTTCTTTATTTAGATCTTTTAAGCATTAAATTCGTTATCGTCGTCATTATTGTCAAATTATAAAAAATAATAAATTTATATAGATTGATAATATCAAACACTGCATATCGATAAGTGCTCCAAATTTTTATATATAAAAACACATATTTTTTTATTAAATATTTTATTTTTTATAAGTGTGAACTCTTCGCAAGAGTACAAGTAGAGTGCATAATTTTAGTAGGAAAATCTTACTCTACGAATAGAAGGGAGGAACAATAGTATGAGGACATGATTAGGATTCATCTGGCTAGGGACTATGTCAGGTGGAGAGATTTTGAAAATGCAAGTGAAACCATGGATCCAGGTAAAAGATATTATAACGTACTGAATAGGTGAGCTACTAGTAGTTTTGCAAGAAGACAAGTGTTGCACGGATTTTCTTTACTTATTTAATAATAAATTGCAGTGGGTAAAAATTGCGAAGCTTCTCGTTACACGCTGTTCTCCAGAATCTTAGCCTTACATTCTGAATGATCAAAACATTCTCTAGGATTATTTCAAAATCTTCAACATATGTTCTTACTATGACAGACAACTCTACATGCGCATGTGGAGCTATCAGTAAAATGCAAATGTCCATTTGTCGTATTTAAGTAGACAATTATCTTTTATAAAATCGTTTTTCTTCAAACAAGTCACTTTCCACTAACTTTGCATGCATAATTAAGTAAATTACTCTTATTTTCTTCTCCCTAATTATGAAGGAACAGTGCCAATCTGATGAAAATTTTGCTCCCGTCCTATAAATACTTCTGTATAAGTTATCTTCTCTTCCCAAGATCTGTTTGCACTCTCGCATTTCATGCGTTTCTTTCTCCGAGGAATATTTTATCTTATTTACCTCTTCCTTTAGGATTCATAAAACGGTTTCTTGGCGCCTAATTTGGTGTAAAATATTGAGTCAATTATAGAGGTTAATTAACTTCGAATCATAGGATAAATTTATCATGTACGGTTATAAAATAGAATTTAAATTAATAATTTAACCATATTAAACACACGCTCAGAAATGAATATCGAAAAGCTGATAAACGATAGTAGGAAATTAGGCCAGGCTAATCCGCGCACATTTCGATACTCTAAGCTGTCACAAAAAATCTCCCGTATGAAGAAAATAACATTGAGATGTTAGGTTCTGTGAAAGTGAAGAATAAAAACGTAGTTTTATGTGTGATGGGAAAGTACAGGTGGATATGTGATTTCTGATGATTCTCAGAAAATGGTTGCCATTGTCCTTTAGGATAGAAGATGAAACTGTATTTTTCTCTGAATTTTCACCAGTTACCTTAAAAAATACAGAATATTATTGCGTAGGCAGTGGCAATTTCATCTGAAAAAAAATATTTCATATACCCTTTAACACAATCGCGTTTTATGGAGCTCTTGTGATTGAAATCGTGGTACGTGTCCAGAAAATATTTAAATGTTTTTAAAACTTGTTCGATAAATGTGTGTTAATTCCGTTCCTGAAAATCTACATTTGTCTAAAACGAATTTTAATTTTTGTATCCAGTAAGACGTTGTTTGAAGAAATTTTTAATTGCAAATACAAAACCCTCTAAAATTATAATTTATTTTCCTTCATTTGTGCAGCAGCACTCTCAGTGTTTAATAATGATCCTTTAATTCTAGTTCGTATGCTCTCTGTTCTTGTGCTGTTTGTCGAGTATGGGATAATTTTAAAATTCTCTTCATTTTTAAATTCAATAAGGTTTGAAAATCTTATGCAATTCGTGATATAAATTATTTCCAGACACAGGGTTACGAATCATATTGTATTCTGAACTCTGATGATTTGGTCTGTTAGATGTTTACAGACGTTTCAGCGAAACCTGCTGCATTTATTATGATACCTCACCCAGCCTTGATTCACAGCACTTAGACTACACGGCCTGCGATTCCATAAGACAGCAATAGTTACGTTCCTTGCGATGGACACTTCAAATTTGGCAAAATATTTACAGGTTTTAATTCTTTGGTGGTATGGAACTCACTAGATGCAACACTACATGAGGTAATGAAGTGTTTTCCTCGTAGTTAATTAGTGCAAACCACATTTAAAACTGATGCATGTTGTCTACATTTTATAGTAGTCTCTACTAATACCGTGTGTGTTGAGACATGTGAAGAAACTGTTAAGTTTAAGTTCGAGTTTCGTGTAAAATTATATGATGTTTAGATTTATACAAACTAAAATTAAATATATTTTCTTATTCATCAACAATGAAAGGTTTCACCTAAAACTATTCGGGTTTTAGAATTTGAAGTAAACAGGCAGATGCATCTTTACGATCTCCACCTTATTTGCTACGCGCACTTTGTGCAAAGAATAAACAAAACACATTTCATACTCCCTTATGAAATATATCACGATTCGTGCGTCCCTGACAGAGTTTTCAACAGTCACTCTTATCTTTGGTGACCCCACTTGACTGTTAGTTCCCTTAGGTTAGCTTATGCCATAAACCAAGCCAGGACTCGAGGCTCTTTTAAAAATAATTTTGCAACAGCTGGAAAGTTCTATGTGACTCATCTGTAGTCACAATGTAGTTTTGTGAAAGGTAATGTATGGTAATGAACTTAGTAAAAATATTTGCACAGATTCAGACGAAATATTCCGGAAGGCCACTTTTAAACAGGGAAAAAATTATAAATAAGTGAAAAGTTTTCGGGGCACGTGCTTTCTTTTAAAGATAAAAGAACATTCAGAAGACACGTGAAAACCGGGAAAAATATATAAGAAAATTAGCCAGTTTGAAGTCATCTTCAAACAAAATTTCAGCGTGACTTAACAACATCAGAAAATACAATACAACTGCAGTATTGATATCCGCTTACAACTCTCTTCCACGAAAACCGATCTTGCACAAAAATGTATTTTTGTGAACTGGTACCCACAGAGGGTGCATGTTCCTTAAATCGAGCTATCACTCCATCCATTTAGCTGTGGAAATGTTCTTCTTTTCAGTCAGTGGATTTGTGAATTCACAGAATAATTGGTGGTGTTGTGCATAGAATTTCCTATTAAACCGCAGTGAATCCGGCCAGGGGAAACAGTCTCCAAAGGAGGAGCCTCTGAGGACTCGTGTTCAGCCCTCTTGGAGGCCATCCGCATGTACATCAAATCCACATTCCAAACAGTGTGAATATTGTCATGATGGTGAAAAGGGCAGAGGGCAGGCGATGAACGAAACCTTCGGCAAGCAGCGGTTGACAGCAAACAGTTTACAGTATTGATGTGTTTGATGTCAAACAGAACCAAATTGGCCAAACTACTGTAAAGAAAAGCACTTGATATTTGGAAGTACACCCATAATATGGACCAAAATGACGGCAATTAGTCTAAACTCTTCGAGTATTCATGGCTACTAAACTAATAGCATCTGGCAACATGTCTGTCCACCTTATTACAGGATGTTAAGATACGTGTGTAATGGGTTGAGGGTGCGAAAGTACTACTTGGCACATAATCTTCAAGACCATAAATTAGCAATTATATGTAATGAAATTCTTCATCATTTGCATTTCTGTCATATACGATTCAAAATTCCTCTTTTGCAGCAAAAAATACAATGACTCGTGTCACAAAATATTCTTAGCCCCGTCTTCAATTAGGATCAAATTAAACCTAGCACTAACAGCACCACTTTCACAACAAATTGAAGAGACGTCTCTAATGTATCAGAATTAAGCATGAAACTGGTAAACCTAATTTTTGTCACATGAAAACTAATTTGTGTTTCTTACATATTCTTCTCCGCTGAATCCAAATATTTTAATGTAATTGCTCTTGTCACTTACATTAATTTTGTGGCAAAGATTTTCACAATGCCATTTTAGCAAATTTATTTTTCTTTTTTACTCTACCAGTAAGTTTTAAATATGGCTGAAGCACTTTATTGTATTTTAAACAAAGTGTGACGATGAAAACGTAATCATGAAAAAACAGTAGGCATGTGAACTCAGTCACAAACAGTCAGACTGTGCAAGCTCAGATGTTGTACTGACACACTGGGCATAAAACTAGTAGCTAGTTCTGTTTGAGGAACACTGCACTGCTAGTGGTGTGCCGGACTGCGTTGTGATAAGTTGCAATTGTTGTGTGTCCTTGTAGTGAAATATTTTGTAGAAAAAGTTATGTTTGTTATAATTTTATCACGCCAAAGAAGTATTTAAATCATCCTGTCATCCTTTCGTTACGTATGTTGTGAACTGACCTTCAAAATTCACAGACGAAATTTTACCCCATTCATTAAGAAATGTTATGAGTTTTATTTTGAGGATAAATCGGATGACAAAGATAAAAGTTCAACCCCTCATATTCGTTATGGACTGTGTGTGGGGTTTGGCCCAGGTTCGGTAAATAGTTCGCACAAAATGCCTTTCGCCGTTCGCGTGGTTTGGAAGGAACTAAGAGTCTTATCAAGTTTTGTTACTTGTGGTTTACAAACATAACAAGGTCATCTCCAAATCCAAACACAGTGAAATATCCGGATTGGCTATCTGCAATAAGCCCTTTCCCACACAGTGAAAAGTTGCCTGCACCAAACCCAAAAGAAATTTAGCGACGATAATTCATGTTTCTGGTAAAGATAACGAACAGGAAAAAGGGGACAATATTGATTGCAATCGGACATTGAAGCAAGCTTTTCCTCATCTGTACCCCATTTAATGAGACAAGAAGATCTTAACGACCTTGTCCTTGATTTGTATTTGTCTGAAAAACAAGCTGATATTATAGGTTCAAGACTACAACGGTGGAATATTCTGCATCATGATATTGAAATATGTTTCAATAAAAATCTTCAAAATTAATTCAAAGAATTTTTCTATCAAGGAAACGATCTGGTGCTTTATAATTATGTTCGCTCTGTTATAGTGTGTCTTTGGCAACAACATATTCCACCTGACTGACCTTTGTTTACTGACGCTTCAAACGTTGGCCTAAAATCCGTTCTTCTACATAACGGGATTAAATTTCCATCTGTATCCTTAGCCCACGCCACTAGCATGAAAGAGTCCTATGAAAATATGGAACCACTTTTGGAAAAGATCCAGCATGAAAAACATATTTAGAATATAAGTGGGAATTTAAAGTTTATTGCTGCTTTCTTTGGTTTGCAGCCTGGCTACACAAAGTTCGTTGATTTCTTTGTGTGTGGGTAGTAGGGCAAGAAACATCATTACGTCCAAAAACAGTGGTCTGAATGAGACTCGTTTAAATACTCTATTAAACAACCCCCAAAAGTTTATTTACCTCTTTTGTTCGTCAAAATCGGACTCATATAAATGTCGTCACGGATAACATAAAAAAACTCTGGATTTATACATTAAAAAAAATAAGTTTTCCCAGATAATTAATGCTAACCAAAGAAGGGTTATATGTTGGACCACAAAAACGACAGTTAATAAAGAAATTAAAATTTGAGCATCAGCTAAGTGAAGTGGAAAAAGCAGCATGGAAATCTTTCATATACATCACTACCAATTTTGGGGGAATTTCATAAGGCAGAAAACTATGGTTATATGGTGTCTAATGGGGTGTAATATGTCTTTAAAATTGCATTTCTTAGACTCTCGCATAGACGTATTCCCAAAAAATCTAGGAACAGTGAGCGATGAACAAGGATAGCAATTGCACCAATATATTTCCACCGTGGAAAAGCGTATGTTGGTTGATTATTGTTGGTTACTTAGAAGGGATGTTCCAAGGGAAAATATATCAGCAATTTATCCATTGTTACACTTTAGGTAAAGTATGTGTTCTCTGTAATGTAAGTTAAATAATGATTTTCTTCAAACTACTACTACGCGTCTCTTAAAATCACTGCCTAACAGAAAGAAACTATCAACATATTTGAATTCGGCGCAGACATGATATTGGGATAACCTACTTTAGTTCGTGTAACAAAAAATAAAAAATTATTTTGTTATCCAGTGCAATTTATATGAGAGTACAAACCAGACCGCTTTAAGTGTGTTTAATTTCATTAATCTCCACAATGGTTCTAGGAAACGAATACGGAATTAATTCAGTTGGTTGTAAACCTTGAATTCATTACTCTGTCAGTGGTGCATCGTGCTTTCACAAGCGAGGCTGTGACACTAATTAAAATGTCGCCGATATTCCCTCTTACTCCTAATACAAGTGTGTTTTTCTTAGGTAGAGGATACAAAAAATATAACAGAGCATTTTGTATGCGTGGAAACCAAAGTATTCAGACAAGACGAATTAGGTGGGCACCTCAGTATGAAAAGTTCCGAAGGCACTATTGTGTCACAATGTACATACTTTTTCTGCCTCGTTAATATCGATCACCTGTGATATACCGGCGTTGTTTCAGTTACGTGAAACAAAACAAGACTAAGAATAAACATGCAAAGATCCTTGTTATGCATTCTTCTTAATATCAATTAATCCTCCGAGTGATTTCTGCAATTGTGCATTGATATTCCACTTAATATCACAAAATTTTAGCACTTCGTAAAGTTCTGTATTTTAAAGCAACTGTCCATTTCTTTTTTCAGTTTATCTGGAAATAATGAAACACAGGCGAACGCTTCTTTTAGTCAATCCGATTTTTTCAACTCTGAAGTTACCTATGAAATGTGAAAACATTTTACTACTACATCTGTGGTTATTGTCCAGCGATTTCTACAAAGAGCCTGTTCTTTTGTGAAAGTCTTCAGAACTGATAGGCTGATCACAGTCACATCTAGTTGTACGGTACGATGCGGGCGAGATTTCACTTCGAGACCTTCATGCGACTTCATTGAATTCTGATTAGATACAGAGTTCGCTTTACTTTTATTTGTTTGCTCGTGTGATGAACTCGTATTTCTAAAAGAGAAAGGGATGTGTAGTAGTTCATTATATTTGAAAAGCTTTTGAATACAGCGAACTCGAGTTAATGTACTAATGTAAAGCTGAATGAAGAACAGAGGGTGAAAAATCCTCACCATGTTTTAGACCATTCGCTATAGAGAATGTACAAAAGAAGCATTTACATGTACAGACTTTACAGCAGGTTTCTTTTCAAAAGCTTTTCCTCAACTTTTATTTGTAGTAATTATTTTTAGAGAAAAATTTTTTTTCGCAGACTTTGTGGAGGTGATAAGAAGCTTACACATCTCTTTCGGAAGATGTAGCTTGCCTTGTGTTCTTGACTTAATTTCGCAGACCCAAGGGTACGTCTTGGAGTACTCTACTAATACTAGAGAGGTTTTAACTTTCAAAGGTTCTAAGTAACTTATTTGCACGTTCGTGTTTCTGTGTTCTCGTGAGGGAGCGCAATTATTTTTTTGAACTAAAGTAGCACATGTAAATAAACCTAAACAATTGTATTATTACTTGTTTTTAAAGCTTTATATTTTATCACGAAATTTCTGAGAAACTGAGTTACAGCATATTTTTCGTTGTTTTGGTTTTGGACGGCTGAAATAATTTTAATAATTAACTCCTACTGGGTAGGCAATGAAAATAAGGGAGCCAAAAAAAACAGATTTTTCTTTTCGGACTCAATAAAATAAGTGGAATCATTAGTTTTTAAAGCAAGCACGTCTGTAAATTAATAGGAGTGTGCACTACAAGGCTTGTTACAAAAACTCAGAATTTTGCTGGCAGGGTCTACGTTAGATTCTTATTATTTTTAAAAATATGTACTATCTCAAGGTCTCTTCACTAAGTCAAAAACGAACATCGTGTGTTGAAGCCACGTCTATTTTTCTGTTAGAATTCTGTGTGCTTAAACAGGTGACATATTCTTTCATGGTTCGACATTGAGCAATATGCCACAATTTGTTACGCAGTTCAAACGTACTGTCATTTTGATCCGTTAAGATGCCTAGTTTACTGTTACCCATGTAAAAGGTAAAATTTCAATAAGATTTTTTTTAATTCATTGCAGCAAACGTTCGCAAAACTGGCTGTTTCTAACTTTCAACTATAGTAATCCACAAAAAATCTTCGCTTCTGTAGTCGTATTTCCATAATCAGATGTTTCAATGGAACCCATTTATCTTTTCACAAATTCTTGTAGACTTAATACACAAGACTTCCAAAAAGCGTCCTTACACATTTCTGTTTTTCAGTCACATTGTCATAAAATATTATTGAGCAATTCCAGTTTAAGGCAGAGCAACCGTTACGAATCCTAGTTTGCACAGGGAAACAAATTCAATCTAGCATATGTTGTACATATAACACAAAATAGTGCACAGATATTACACTTGTAAAAAAAAAATAAACCAGTAAGCTCCTCCACAACGTCGGTATCTAACAATCAGTCTTTTTTTACAAGATTATATTTGAGTATAAATTTTATACGAAATTTGAAACTCATGGTTCCGTGCATCGTAATTCAGTGTTAATAAAAATCCAACCAGATGCAAGAGCATGCAGATATTTATTCACTGCAAAGTCACTTTACATGTTTGTGGTGTCACAGCACCCATCATCAGGAGTACTAAAAACTGTAACCGCAGCCTCCAGTATAGGTCATAATAGTGGTACAGCTACTTCCCTCCAACGTGGCCTTCAGGCCACGTTGGAGGGAAGAAGAAATCTTTAGAGAACTTCTGTTCAATCTATTCTTTTAACCATTTGTTTAATAAATGTATAAATCAAGGCAGTTACCATTGTACGTACGACTAATTAAGCATCACGCTGTTAATAAGTGTGAAGGGATGAAAGAACACTCCATTGATTTCTGACCTGTGAAGTAGACGTAAAGCTACAGTCGCTTCTTTTCCGGAAGAATCTGCATTACCCATTGCGTAGTGGGTTAAGAGCGATCTGGCGAAGAAAACATCACTTGCTCCTGTTTGGAATCTAATTTCGATTCCTCTTCTTTCCAGTGAGTAGCCTAGTAACTACATCGTCTGAAATGTCCTTGCTTCCGTACGTGTGACCTTATAGGTTATAAGCTTTTTATATACCTCGAGAAGCAGCAAACTACGGACAGAACGGAAAATATCATATAAGTGACGTGCAGTGTTTATCTACATCACTCACACGTAAGTGGCAATATACATTGAGTGCCCATCCCTTGCCGCCGTAACACGTAATGGAAGGATATAGACACCAGTTCTTATAGAGCGTACTGCCAACAATAACGAACGACAAGTGGGCTTTCGATAATGAAGAACACAGAAGCTCCATTCGACATTGGATCCGCTGTAAGGGAACAGGTGGAAATGGATACTTTTTTTTTAATTTCACAATCCGTTATGCCTTTGTAGTCTGTCCTCAGTAATGAACTTTGATGTTTTTTGGTTGAGAATTTATTTGGAAGCGTGTTTATTTTCAATATTTTGTACGTCGTCGCAAAGGGGAAGAACACAGACGTAATGATTGTCTCAACAGGAGTTCGAATTAACGATCTATGTTACAAGCGATCTAAGGTCGAGCTTCCCACACATGAGTTTGTTTCAATTTTGAGCACTAGTTAAATTTTTATTCCTTTGCTCCCAAGCGATGTTTCTTTCTGACTTATCTTTCTTTCCAAATATCAGAGTTGATTACTGTTATGTGTTGAATTATGATTAACAATTACTTTTAAAAATAAGTATTTAGTTACTTATTGAATTGTTTGCCTATTTATTCTCAAATTAAACACACTATAACGTTGAATGGAGAGCAGTAATTTCCTAAATATTTAGGAAATATTTGGAATAGGATAGGTTTGACTTGACTGGAGATATTATAGCGATATTTGCCTCCAGAAATGAATCAAAATGACAAGAAAACTCACTCAGCAACCAGACGAGATTATAACATTATATCTCTCAAACAAAAGTCCAGGATCCTAAAAACAGCTTTAAGAGGGCCGAAAGTTTCGCAGTAAATTTAAAGACATTTATGTTCTCACATCCTCAAGTTTTCAAAGAGACAGGTAGACTACAAAACTGTAACAAATACAGTAATTAATACGAAGCTTCCATTAACGCGCAAAGGAACAGACGCACGCCTGTACGTTAGTTCATGTACAAGAAATTTCAAACTGTAAGGTCCTTATGAACAAAGGCTGTACAGTTATCACTATAGTCACTGGAAATTTAATTACGCTGCAAATTTTATATTAAAATAATAAGACTAAAAATGAGTAAATTATTTGTTTGTTACTTATTATTCTTACCATTAAATAACTAAAATTTGTCGGATTTGAGAGATGCTCGCCCTGAATCCACATGTGACTCTCCTGTTCTCCAACTTAATATGATTTCCCTTCTGGAGTTCTCTGCCTTAGGAAAATGCTGGGGTGTTACCTTAAATTTTCTTGACACAGCAATGTGTAAGTCGATACAAAGTTTAGTGAATATTTGTAAATTAGTAAAATTGTGAACGGGGACAACACACACACAAGCACACACACACACACACACACACACACACACACATGCACGCACAAGCACAACAACACGCACATTAAATAAGGTACAAAAATTTTAAATTCTTAGAATTTCAGAATTTCACACAGTATAAAATATTTTATTATTTTGCACAGCAGGAGATTAACGATTTGGTGGCCGTGTGTGTAATGGCGTGAATTCTGTTGGGAAAGGTGCAGTTTGGTGGTGATGAACTACAAATGTTTGGCAGCAAACTGAGGGCAATATCTCCATGATAATGCCACACACATGTACTTTAGGTAAATTTATGCACAACCGGTCACTGTCTGACAGTATTCTGCACAAAACGTAGGGAAGCAGAAACCAAGGTTCGTAAATTTAAACTCTTTGATAAACGGTCCTCAGGCTTTATCAAACTAAATAACACCTAGGTCACATTACGTTTCGTTTACTGCTTTCATGCGAATATTGCGACATATATTTTTAACATTTATAACATGTGTAGAACCCACATGGAAAACGCAAACTCTCCCTCTTCTGACTTTTGTGTTAGAAGACAGTGCATTAATCCTCAACTAAGTATTCAGTTTTTACTTAAGTTTTAGAAGATTCAATTAAATAATTTACACACAAATATTCAGTTCACACCACATACAGAAAATAGTTTGCTCTCCTTCGGCAAAAAAAAAAAAGTTGCGTGTTTTTTAGGAGAACAACAGTTGCTTTTGTCAGAATTGTAATGAACACATTGCTGTGCTATATTTATAAAAATGCGAAGTATTTAGTGTTAACTGTGGTGGTGCAACTTGGTTTAAAAAATTAATGAGATTTTTTGCCAAATTTACACTTTACTTTTAATTGTTAAATGACGACTGATATGTTTTGCACAAAAGTCTCTCAAATGTGTAAGTCATCCGTGCTTGGTGATTTTAACAAAATAATCACCAACATGACTTTACACTCGCCAAATAAAACAGTTTATACTAGTACCTTGACAACCGCTTTCCTGATTCACAAGTCTGTGGAAGAGACACGCATTCTGTAACGAAGAATGTGCTATGATTTCATTGAAAGGGCACGAAACAGTAAATGAATGTTGGTACAGTGCAACATCTATCCCTTAGATTGATTTAGTTTTGCATCTTGCACTTCTGCGTCAGTGTTATTAAAATATGTAACACTGCATACTTAGACCTGCCGTTATTAAGCATTCTAGATTCTGATTCCTGATTCTATGACGATGAAATATTTTAAAATGAAACTTGAAGGTAGGACAGAGAGGCATTTCGCCGTGTGCTGCTTTGAGTTGCCAGAACGGAATTATGGTAATCCGTTATCAGCTAGGGTAGAAGAGGGGCACAGGGGAGCCTCTCCGGGGAAATCTGACCGAGCTCATTCCTCGCGAATACTAAACTCGCCACAGCAGTACCAGATCGATTCCAGCAGATGATAACATGGCAAGTCTTGCAAACGCTCCGAGTGAATAAATAAAACATCATCAGTCATCGCAAGCGAAGTGCTTCCGTCATGTAATGCAGTATGAAAGATGATGACATAAGATCCACTCCTAAGGGTGTTGAAGTAAAGACATCCAATTCACTGAGTTCAGAGCACTTTTTGAATTAACTGCCACATCGCATGTAATCACAACTTTACAGCAGTGTAAAAAAATATTGGGAAAATATTGTTTGGTCGAGAGATGTAGTGGATACGTTTCCAGCTTCTGGTTTGGGAAAATTTTCGCTCGAATTTCGTTAGGTATACAGGCTGTCCTGACTCATAATTTCTTTGTTTTTCTAAATCTTTATAGCAAACACCCGGATACTACCACAAAATAGGTTATTTGTTGTCAGTTTTTAGATATTTTCTAGTAATTATTTTTTCATTTCCGCCACAAAATTATGCCTGTTTTAGGAGCAGTGAAATAAACTATAACTCGCCTAATTTTTACATTCGTACCGTGCGTCTTTATATTAACAAAGTTTCATTTATTCACCAACTGATGCACTAGCGAGTTGTCTTAAAAATCAATATTAAATTTATCATTAAAATTTACATTAAAACAGCTCCGACATATTTCGGTGTTACGGTTACACCATCATCAGGGAGCGCATTACTTCGTGCTCCTCAAATTTACAGTTGAAATAGTCCATTAAATTACATCGATGAGTGGTTAATATGATGGTGGTGTGGCTGCATATATTAGACCTTTATTTGTTGTTTATTTAGTCATTCATTCATCATCCATTCCGTAAAGTCTTACGACAGTTCTATAGCCACTTAAAAAGCATAGTCTCTACACAATGAAAGTTAGTGCTGCTTCTTTCAATTTTCAGAATCCTCTCGTTTCCTTAGGGTCATCAGTGTCTTCCGGTCACTATTATAATTCCGTCTGTTTCCTTCAATAACGTCTTTAGGAAGCCAGTTCCTACACAAGATATGATCATTCCAGATAATCTTCCTACTTTTTATTGTATGGAGAATATTTCTCTCCAACTTGACTCCACGTAATACTTCTGTCTTCCTCACACGATCGGTCCAACTGATCTTCTCCTTCCTTCTCCAGCACTACATTCAAAACTGTTTATTTCCTGATCTACTTCGAAATGTCCAACATTCAGCGCTACACAAAACTATGCTCCAGTTGTAGTAATTCGGTAGTTTCTTCCTTAAAATTAAGGCTAATTTCTTAGTGAAAAGTCTCTTCTTTTTGAATGCCGCTTTTTTCATGACAATCTCGGTTTTAATTTCAGGTGAACATTTTGAATCATTTGTCACCACGCTACGTAAATATTTGAAATATTCCACATTTTCCAGTAGTTTTTGTTCTATCATAATTGCTATCATCCTCTTCAACACGGGTGCGTCTTTGTGTAGCTTACTGTCTGTTTCTCAGGGGATCTCAAGTTCTTACATTAGGGTAATTTACACGGAAGGTCACTACAAGGCCGGCGATCGACGACTACTGGCCGACACACGTACACATGTGCATTTCTGGTCTTTTTTTTAAATTTATTTGTAGCATTTCACTTTAGTTCACAGCACTGATGAGCGATTCACATTTATTTTTGTACAACAATCATGTGCAATAGTAAAATGTTAATATGCATGACCAAGACATTTGGAATACATACAGTTGACTATCACTTTGTTTACGTAATAGTACAAATATTAGAATTTTAAGTTGACTGTGTGTTCGTTAAACTCGAAATTTAGCTTCCTTTACATTGATGTCACATGTACCACTTTCTAATCGAAATGTTGTCGTAAATTGTCCAATTTTAACTGAGCACCTAAACTTTGCATTCGCGCTGATCGAACTGTCAAGACGGAGTGTCTCCTGTCGATTATACCTTTTAAATCTTACAAACCAAATACCCCCACATGTACTAAAATGATACTATTGGCTCAGATCCAAATTTAGAGAAACCCCATTGGCCGAATTTAACTTTTTGGAAAGGCAAGCCTCTTTGGCTGCGCTAATTCAAGTCAGTAGACTCCAAACGGATGATAAACGAACAGTTAGGGTGTTGCCCACTGACACTTCCTACTGAATGAATTATGTCCTAAGCAGTGTCAAAGTCTTGGTTTTCACTCAGAAACAGCCAGCTGCAAAACTCCTAACAATTTGACAGCTGGGGGATATTCTGCTCAGGCTCAAGCTTTTGAATGCCTTAACTACACTCACACACTCCTGCTGTTTTCCTTAGTTATGTTATGCACAGCCGAAAGTAATTAAACTCAAGGAAACCCGTTCAGGGTTTGAGCCTGAATCACATATCCATTTAAGGTTTTGAACCCTGAAAGATCGGTAACATAATTTGTACTGGGGATGGATACCTTGAGATTCTCCTTACCATTCTCTCCTCCCCTCCACATTCATTTCCATTTCATAGCGTCGTCGAACTTAATTTGGTCCCTCAAACATGTCCTACCAGTATCGTTCTTACTTAGCGAGTCACAGACTTCCGTCTGTTCATTTCACAGTGCCATTTACATTTATTCTTATTCTGAAGTCACCAAATCCTTCCAGAGCTTTCTTGGTAAGGTTAGTTGAATAAGTTAAATAGAATCGGTGACGAACATCATCCATGTCTAATTCCTCTTCCAACCTTCACACCCATTGTCCCCCCCCCTCCCCATGTCCAGTCGTATTTTAACGTTCAGCTCTGTGTGCAGTTTTTGTTCAACCATGTTCTTTCCCGTCAGTCGATAACATTTTCCTTTAGGATATACATTAGTTTGGTCCAGTTTACACAACCAAATATCTTCTACATATCTATAAAAGTTTACTCTCCTAACCCATATTCTTTTAAACCTAGATTGCTACTAAATACATATTGCGTGCTGCTAAGCCATTGCCGGTCCATGAAATCTAGAAGCGAAAGCAGAATTTCGGTATGTGAGCAGAAGAAGTGTTATTTGTATATAATAATGTTCAGGGGAAGACTGATCTGCATTGGGATTAAGTCTGAATGAAGCACGTGCTCCTGAAGACTGTAAAATAACAACGGAAGCCGACAGCACTTTGGATGAGCGTAATGTGTTTCACATGTGTTGATTTGGGGCTGATTATATTTTTCTAAATAACGCCCTATGTTCCGAAACACAAAAAATCCTACTTTTTGACATGATAGGGAATCAATTGAGATAACATATAAGAATATAAAGTATTTTTTAATTTTGTACTATGAACAAAAAATGCACAATTATTTCACCAATTATCACACTCCTACATGGTTGTTCGTCATAGTACAAAATAAAAAAAGCCTCACGGTAGGTGTATTAGAATAATATAATGTCAATTGCCACAACTGTAACTAATTCTGATACATGCATATTTTCATTAACATATTTAACCTTCTGGACCTTGTCAATGATCTAAGTTCTGTCAAACCCACAATTTTCCGAGACGTAGTTTGGATTAATGTTCGATCTCAGTGGCCGCGTGGTCTAAGGCCTGGTTCTGCGGCCGCTTGCTTTCTGGGATTGTGGGTTTGTATCCCGCCGCTGGTTTGGATGTACGGCTCTTGTCAGTGCTGTGTGTTGTCAGATACGTTGGGCTGATCACCTTTCCACAGGAGTCCTACCGACTGTGGTGTGTCTGAGTGTGATCGCGAAGCAACGATAACGAGGAGGTCGAGATTTAATGGGGGCTGTTGCACCATGAAAATCAAGGTTGCGTTTGGTGAAACTAAGAGAGTGGAAAATATCATAAACACTGTTAAAATTAATACCAAATAGTTCATTTACAAATTTATTCATTGTTTACCACCTACTCTCAATTTCTTTTGTTGATATTCCTGCTTTATTTTTGAAAAGTAGGGTTTCATTCTCATACCACATATAGATTGTCAAGATTGGTATATGCAGTCAATACCTCAGTCATTGCGGGTATATGTCACAAAGAAATCTACCAAATGCAGTCACATTCAGCATCTGTTTTTTTAAGACAACTGTAAGAAACTTACTGTACTTGCTGCGGGAAAACACAACACTAATGGACTAGCCACGACTTTGATTTATCATTGAATAATAAAACTGCTTACGGAATATGAAGTTGACTACTGCCTCTGCTAAACGTTTGTAGCCTAAAATATTTTCTCTATGTGGTTAGTGTAATGATTTTTGCAGTCATTTAAGACTTAGAAGCTTTGAAATTTAGGGCAGTTATTGAATTAGTATGAAAGTAAAGGGAGTGTCCTAATGTAAGTTAAGCCTACTCTCACCGTATATTTCAGGAGATAATGTTGGAACTTCAAAAAACATCTTTGCAATTGGCCGGTAGCCGTGATGATAAACTGATCACGAAAAACAAAATAAGAAGGAATCAAGGAAGGCATATTCTTAGTAGAATAAAATAAATACGAAACTATTGGTGCATTTATCTCAGTAATTAACCAATTTGATGCAAAGGAGTTTTGTTTTAAAATGATTTTATTTCATGCCTCTACATGTTTCGAGCATATGTACTTATCATCAGGAGGTCAAAATTGATACCAGAGGCCGTGTAATGTAATTTTGACCTCCTGATGATGAGCACATGTGCTCGAAACATGTAGAGGCATGAAATAAAATTATTGTAAAACAAAAATTTTGTGCAACAAGTTGGTTAATTACTGAGATAAATATACTGAGATGCACGGTCAGCAAAACGTCAAAATATTGGTGCATGTTATGAATGACCCATTGAAATCCTTAGAGGCTTCTTAAAATTATTCGATTTTTTTTTCATAGGACACCCCTTTGTGTTATCAACTAAAAGAAACAAAATAGTCTCTGGTTTCAGTCAAACGCTACAAGATATATTTATTTTATACTAATTTGACACAGCTTTGGGTCAATTGAAAATCATAAGGCCATATTTACAAAACCCAGAATAAGGTATATGTAATTTAAATAATATTTACCTACTATGGGAACACATGAACCTTACAAAAGTGTATAAAGTAGTATAAAATGACAGGTTTTATTTTTAGAAGATTTAAAATTTAAGATAGTAATGTTTTTAAAACTATCAGCTTAAATTATAATATTGTAAATGTATAAAATTTTTATTTTAATTTCGTTTCAGCTTCGACAGTTGTGTAATATCACACACAACCTTTATATTTCACAGGCTAAAACCAGTAATTTTATATTATTTGAATACTATTGTAAATTTTACTGGATCCCATATTACTTAAATATTATTTCCACTACATGTACGTTATTATGGGTTTTGTCAAGATGGCCTGATAATGTTCAATTGACCTAGCCATGATGTCAAGATAATATCGTATAAATACATACTGTTGTGTTTGACTGAAACCAGAGACTATTTTGTTTTCTGTTAATTAAAAATTGTCACTTATACCAGTATAATATATGGACAATAGCACTAAGTGTATAACGTAAATCTGAGGCGCGTTCTTGCAAAAATTTCTGCAGCAGAACAGCAAAATTATTACATTTTCTGAATTTGTATTCGTAGCCTTATTTATCCAGTATGCAACGCGCATATGCCATATTGACTTCTGTAGCCGGCCCGGCTCTGTAATACTTTCCCACATTTTGCCATAAGGGGAAAATTTAAAAAAAAAAGGGCTATAAATATATTCTCTACAAATTGTGTCTGCAACATTTTTTTATCCTGAGAACAACTGAGCGACGTATCAGCAATGTACATAGGTCTTCATGACAAATACCATTTATCCTTATTATATTTCAACGAAACTTGAATATTCTCGACAAGTTTTCAGAAATATTCAAAGATCATATTTCATGAAATTCCGTCCAGTGGAAGCGAGTTGCTCCATGCGGACAGACGGACAGAAGAACGAACAGCCGTGACAAAACTAATAGTCTCTTTTCGCAATTTTTTAACGCGTCTAAAAATGAGAAAATTATAAAATCGAACAGCTGGCTTAGAGCTCCACTAAATAATTTCGTCAAGCCTTACATTGCCTGAAACCCAGTCGAAACAAACAACGCACAACATCCTTTAAATTACATTACGCACTTTATCAATAGCAGTTGCATTGATATTCATCTCTAGTAAGAAGTAAGAAATCCATAGCGTAGTGTAGGCTGTTTCTCAGCGTAGAGACTGCTCTAATTAGTTGCACTACAGTATTTATGTATGTTCGTCAAGCATAGTCTAGATAAAAACGTATAAACGCACTATTTCGACTTTTCTGCCCTTCTGAAGGAGTCCTAAGAAAAACACCAAACGTATAATAAAATTAATTTCGTAAGGTGCCCAGTATTGTAAAGGAATTCAAGTATTGCGACAGAGTTTGTGGAGCCTTCGGAATCCTTATTCCCAGACTTTCTCTTTAATTACGTAAGACCTGCTTAACGTTATTATTTCTTTAATATCTTAGCTAATAAACGCTTTTGAGAAGGAAACAACTGTGTCCCTGGCCATAAACAGGCACCTCTTTTAGTAAAATTCAAGTTGCTATGTTCCGGAGACCGGGCTTCATTGGTACCAGGATGAAGTCCCTTTGCATTTTCCATAGCTGTAGAAGAGGTGGTTTGCCCAGCTTAGTGGATTTTCGGAGTCAGCGCAGTTCACAAAAATTGTCGTAATTTAGGAAGTGTGTCATCCCCGTTGTGTGTGTGAAACTTGGAAAATTGTATGTAGTCAAACACAACTGTGTCACATGAGGTGTATTTAATGACTATGTAATGGACAACTACATGTTTCGGCCTTTACTGGCTATCTTCAGGTTGTCTTAGTAAAGGCCGAAACATGTAGTTGTCCATTATATAGTCATTAAATACACCTCATGTGACACAGTTGTGTTTGACTACATACAATTTTCCAAGTTGTCCTAGTTTATCTGTATACAGAGCTTACTCAGTTGAAAACACAAAATCATGGTCTGGATTATTATAATGAATAAAATATTAAGTCGCTGGTAAGAGAAGTACGCGAACATCCTTGCCGATGAAGATTTTTACATATTGTCTTTCGTTTTACATAATGTAACATGCACTAAACTAAACTAAACTCCGTGGCCTTAGTCCGCACGCGAACTATACCGACAGAGCGACCGCCGCCGGTCGGCGAAGTTAGTGCCAACTTTTGCGGATAGAGGGGTGTCACGTGGTCAGCGC
>Ga0136643_10001369_pt1 | contig 29516 bp, 18 predicted proteins | sample TergutLab28metaG_FD_96883 | JGI IMG/M metagenome (GOLD analysis project Ga0136643, IMG submission 96883) | Labiotermes labralis P1 segment gut microbial communities from Petit-Saut dam, French Guiana - Lab288 P1 (version 3) (version 3) | ecosystem: Host-associated > Arthropoda: Insects >... | reverse complement strand
TCAGTCGACTAATGGCAGCCGAGGTGTGCGCATCAGCGGTACTAATGCTGGGTACACCATGTCCCGAGGTAGTGTGAAGAGTACTGGCTACCCACTCCATTCGCCATTTTCCCCCTCACTTCCCCTCCCGTGCGTCGCCGTGTGCCATCACATTTCAACTGGAGTCTACCATCCGCAGACAGCCAGTGTCTAAGCTCCGAACGCGGTCGAACATAGTGCTACGTGCAGGTTCTTTCTCTCCAACCGTTGCAGATAACCGATGATGAATATCTGACGGTTTAACGCCTTCTCTCCAAAAGAAACACACGGTCCGTGTTTGCCCATGATAACCGCCTTCCATTTTGCGACTCCTGTACAGGGGCTGAAGCTTGGTAATGAGGCAATAGTTTTTCGCACGCATGAATGGCTAGGGCTATTTGGTGATGAATGCTGTACTGAGACATTACCCGATTATAATTCGCGCGATCATACAGCTTGTTATATGCCGAAACGTCAGCTGTCCACTTCATTTCCGAACGCTCCCAAACTCACATGATTACGGCGCAGCCCCATACGTACCGACTTTGGAAATGACAGGGAGGGGGAGTTTTGTAGCATGCATGTGGGAGGTTACTCATGCATACGCAATTATAGTCGGACACCTTCAACATCAGGTACAGTTCGGGACTCAGCTTTGCGGCCCTGTGCGCTAGGAAAATGCAGGGGAAAAGATAGGCAGAAGGCGCGGAAGGAACACACTTTATCGCTGCTGCGAGAAGACATTTGTTGCAAGAGCCGGTTTGTGTTAATTGTAGCACATCTCGGTTAACTGGCTAGTAAAAGACCTCTGTTATGGCTGACGGTGTGAGCTACGTTCATCAGAAAAGGAGCAGTGTTGTGAGACCCCTTCGAAGAAGCAGAGCCGAGCCCAGAACTGTACCATTTGGGAGACACAGGTGATGTAAGGGGATAATAAGTAGATGGATCTTTAAGAAATTCGACATGACAGTGTGGAATGGACTGAACTGTCTTAGGATTGTATGCAATGTGGGGGTCTTATAAGAAGAGCAGTTGATATACGCGTCCCACACAAAGGCACGAAATATCTCGGCAATGAGATCCTATTAATTTGTCCAGAAGGATATATTTCCGTGAGTTTAAGAACTTATATATTTCCGTGAGTTTAAGAACTTATATATTTCCGTGAGTTTAAGAACTTATATATTGGTCCGTAAGATTAAGTTCTTTTTATTTACGAAGATTTATGAAGTCACAAAGTCCTTGACATTCATTTCGTAGCCATAATACCGGGCCGGATTAAGGGGCGGGCCAGCCGCACACCTGCCCGAGGCGCCAACGTATACGGGGTGCTAAGACATCATTGGAAGACTCGGAAATATGGTGCTAGTAAACTCCAAACGTGACAGAATTCCTCAGAAAATTATACTTAAATCAGGGCAAAAGATTCGCCAGTCCTGGCTTACAAGAATGGCATGGGCGGGACACGTAGCACGTATGGTGGACACGATAAATTTTCATATTAGTATTCTTCACTCACAAAGGAATTAAGTCTTCTCGGGCGATTAGCCGCGTGAAAATGAAATGCACTAAGATGAAGGCAGCAGGTTCCGAGTGTATAATCGCTATAGATTATACGTAGTATTACAACTAGCGCTGTCTTTGATGGGCCAGTGGCATTTTTCTTACCTCATCCAGAATACTTTCATGAAGACCTCTTTTTTTATGTTTTGCTGACCGTGCATCCTGGTATAACTTTGGGTAAATGACCAACTTTAAGCACAATTATGTTATACAAAACTTTTATTATTATAATAGTCTACACGTTTCGTGCAACACTGTGCTCATCATCAGGAGGTCGAATTGTATTAATACAGCATCTATTATAGTACTCTCTGTAAGTGACCGTCCGGTGCGCACCGGACGGTCACTTACAGACAGTACTATACTATACTATACTATACTATACCAAACGCTGTATTAATACAATTCGAACTCCCGATGATGATCACAGTGCTGCTCGAAACATGTAGACGATTATAATAATATAAAAACTTTTTATATAACGTAATTGTGTATCAAGTTGTTTATTTACCCAGACTTCTTGAAAAAATTTCAAGTCCTCACAGCTGATTTCATTCGCCATGACTTCAGCTTACTGGTGTGCCAACTGTCTCTGTCCACTTTCTTGTATGTAACGGCATAACTGGTACTGGATGGTGAGGGGATGGGGATCGACAGGGAAATGTCACCCCTCAGACCGACGCCAAATACATGCACTATGTCAGATTTGTTAAAAGCTTAACACAGGTTTACGTAAAATCCATAAGAATCTTCGTGGATGTGATTACAATAACACAACAAAATGAAGATATTCTCCACGTAACTCACGGTAAACCTCCCTTTCTTGCCACTGTACAACAAATATGTGCGGACACACTAATCTCTTCGTTTTCGTACATTAAGAATTGCCGTAATCATTTTCCAAGACTTCTGTACCAAGGCGAGAAGCGGTAGTTTGAGACAGCCACTTATTCCACCTCTTTCGAAACGTTAAGTCACGAATTGAGAGAGTGAGGACGTCACCAGATGTTCAAATGCACTGTGTCATCGCTTTTAAAGCACGTGAGACCAAACAGCTTAGCACATTTACGCACCATTCACTTGCCACGGTAAACGACGTGAAAATAGGAATCGTCCGAGGCTAGGTTGCCCGGTTAGTCGTTGTTTAACGCCGTCTGATACATTACAGTTTGTAAAGACCAGATACACATCATTGGCGGACAAATACCGTGGTCTTTTTTTTTTTAAAGATAATATCTTTCCATTTTGCTGAGTGTTATGAGAAAATGAGATAAAAATCTTGAGCGAGATTAGGAGGTTTTACATTTGAATTTGGACAAGGTAGATTTATCTCGAAATTCCACGCCAGAATACGTGATTTTTGAACTCCAGTATATGTCTTGAACAGTTGCACGCATTTAATATTCAATAGATTCATTCTATTGGTCGGAAAAGTTTTTTTTTTTTGAGTGGCATTTACAGAATTGTATTCCGTACACTCTTCAGTCCAGGCTGTCTTCAGCTCTCAGCATAGTTCTATAGTTCTGCGAAGTACAAAAATACGCCTCTAAGAGACGCTGCATCCGTCTGAGCTTACTTCCATAATAGAGATCTGGAATTGTTCGCATTCAGTTTGTTTTTACGTTCGTTAAACAAGAAGAGGAACACTGATAGTATCGTGCAAAACAGGCGCAAAAGAGATTTTAGAACTTTAATATGAAAAGGGTACAGCAACTCTCCGACTTACGTAATACTCGACTTGCGTTAATTCGACTTTAACTGAATCTTTGCCGTCCCCTCTTCTTCATCCAGCGAGTCAGTCACTCCAGCGAATCAAGTTAGATAGCACGGGATGGTTAATTATATTACATTACATATTATATTACATTACAGTATATATTACATTATATACTATATTATATTATATTCTCTTTTGTACTGGCACTTGTCTTAATATTTATATTGTACATTTCTTAGCACCTTTTTGTAACTTTTCTTCCGAGTGAGATAAAAAAATCGAATTGAATCGAATTTAGGGAAATTCCGACTTACGTAAAATTCTACACGGTAAAGTTCCGCGAAAGTAACCCTCGCGTAAGTCGGGGAGTGTCTGTATTTTGCACCATTCATTAGTATTCAGCCCTAGAGGCCGGTCCAGCAGGAACCAGAGCCCGGTTATGGAACCGACGTGGCTCTTGGCACACTGCGTCCTAGGCAAGTTCTTGGGGGTAGTTTGCCGTTGCTTTCCCCCGCCATTAGACGTTCCAACTTTCGTCGTCACATGCCTCTGCGTCCTCAGCGACGCGAGAGATCCTAGCAGCGAAGGTGGAACTGTGGGCGAGAAAGATGCCCAGTAGTAATTTTGCCTAAATTCCGACTTCAATGTAAATTTAGGGATCTTTCACATGCCGCGAATCTACGACATGGGACCGACGGCTTTACTTCCCCTCCGAAGGAAGGCGTGCTGCGGATTTTTTCGTATTTTGCATAAGTATCAGAAATATAACACACCACACGAATTACAGACCAACAGTGATTTCAGGTAATGACATATTCCCACAACGTAAAATCCCGGGTGCCACGTCGCCCGGTCCACTAAATTTTATTTCATACTGCCTAATATATGGGCATCATTGGTGTGGAACTTGTTTCATATCGTCTTTCTGGCACTTAGAATTTTGAGATGGTTGTTAGATTTTTGGAAAATTGGAAAGATTTTATCAGTATTTGGTTTGTTTACCGCCGCTTTACAAAATATTCTGATGTCCTAGAGCGAGAAAATAACGAAAGGAAAATCTGGTCTTGGGTACAGGCGGCGGAGATTTAGGGTCAGGAAGGGGAAACCGTTTGACCTACAACGATTACTGCCAAATTCTTGGAGTCTATAATATCGAAATTACAACCTAGATGTCCATAAATATACCCTTTAACAGCCAGGGGTGGAAACTTAAATTTTAGTGCTCTCTTTACATAAAACGTGAAGACTATATTAAATGAAAAAGAAAATTATGAAACACGTGTCATTTTGTCGGAAAAAGAACAGAGATTATGCAGGCAAGTTTTAAAAGTGCAGTAAGTGTACTGCTGCAGAACTATATACAATACGTTTCTTGGGGACAAGCCCTACGTCCTTTCCGCTGATGGGATACCATAATTTTACAGAGTAAACATGTTTAAATGCCGCTTTTTACCTCTTACTCGCCACAATTTTCTTCATTTCCGTTGAATCTCCTAATCAATGATATTGGCTTACGTAATTACAAGGTAATTACAAAAGTTACACCTTCACATCCCACGCTGTCCGTTATAAGCAATTTCTCTTATGTGTAGTTTAATGTTTATCAGTAGTTGGCCCCGTGTTCAATATTTTATGGAAACACCCAGCTGCCTTGCCCATACACCCGGCCGCCAATAATCCTGGAATGTGCGACGGTATATCACCCCAGAATTTTCTGTGAGGAAACGAGACAAGGAACGAAGGTCTTCAACCAAAATTGTTGATGCACGGCCCGAAATTAGAAGCCGTGATATGGGGAAAGCCAAACACAAAATTAATTATTATTTGAAAGCTCTGTCTATTCCTGGAAATGCTTCACGGGGTATTCTTACAGTCGGAGAACATACTAATTCATAATTATACATTAATGGCGATTATTAATTACTACAGTCAAAGATGTAACTGGTCTGAAATACATCCTCGTCGGATGTTTTAAAAAAGTCTCTCTGGTCTGAACGTGTAAAACAGGTACCGGATTTAGTGCTGCTAAACATACGCGAAATGAAGTGTGAATTGCGTGGACTTGCAGTGTAGCTCACTCTTGCACAAGACGCTCGTTGTCAAGAACCTGCGCACACATTGCTTTCCTGCTATTTATATAACGAATCTGTGAGTTGAATATGGAGCAAAAGAAGGGTTCTCTAAGCCATTTCTTAATTTAGGGTTTCCAGTGTGCTACTGTAATTTCAATGGCTAGTATTTCTGGAACAGCGTAGTGGTAGTCCCTCAACCGTCTTCGCGTGCGCTTCTATAGAACCCAGTGGTTACTATATATACCACCATATTTAACATTTTAAAAAATCCTACCTTCTCTCCACACAGAAAATTTACGCGTTTTATATAAATCTCAGAACAAAGAGTGATTATTTCCCTGTACAACATTAACATCCTGGTTCTCACAACACATAAGCAGGTGTTTAATACGCCCTAGAAACTGAACCTTAAATATAATTCAGTCTAAACTTTCTCTTCAAAGGGTTATACTTTCTACCACATCAAGTAGCCCGCACAATGTCATACGCAACATATCTAGAGTGACCAAGTTACAAAATTCTATATATGGGAGAGACTGACAGTGCCATCATTGTGTCACACTTACAGCAGCGCCTTGTTAATTTAGGCCAGTGGTTCTCAAAAGGTGTGCCGCGGAACACTGGCGAACCCCAAGGTTTTTTACGATACATTATAGCAGATGAAAGAATATTTATAACTAAATTTAAAATAAATTTTACTTACACATACAGAGTGTGGGCGTAGGTAAATTATGCGAAAACTAATTATCGTCTGCATCACGCAGGCACGAGTCTCTTCTTTCCCACAGTGTTGCCAAATTAAACGTTCAGCGTGCCGCAGCAAATGCTGCCCCCTGAGCACAAGGGTCTGAAAACCACTGATGTACGTCTGTCTATAACATTTAATGAGGGATCTCATACTTTTAGTCAGCGATATGCAACATCTATGCGAATGTAAGAAATTTTAAATTCTCGAGGGATCGAATACTGAGTTGGCTATCTCCTTGGTTGTGACGCCTCATAGTGTGGTAATCAGTAAAGCTTTTGAAGAGCGTGCTGCCTCCATTTCAGGGTGACATATTGCTTATCACCACATATTATTTGTATAGACAAGTTAGGGAAGTGGAAACTAACAACAATGTGTGTTCACGAGACTCGTAAATAAACATTAGTGGCAAACTGGTCTTCGTAACACACAAATTCTTGCTTGTTCTCAGACGCAGTCTGGAAAAACAGGCTGTTATCATACCGGAAAGTTCGCCTGTGGGGCAGAGGGCGTGACTTAAAAAAAAAAAAATAAGAAACACATTGACGAATGTGAGTGCCCCCCACCCCCCTCTTTTTTGTTTTAAAAAAAGTCCCGGCACTCGCTCTTTGACAGCAGCTTAAGTTCAAAATTCCCCTACTCTTCGTGTAACAGTAATTAGTTTATACTTTTTAATAATGTGGTAATATTTTCGGAATAAAAGTAACAAATAAGATCTACTTTTCCAGAGTTCTGAATGTATAATATTCATCTAATGCGTCAAGACCAATAATGGCGGGCTAAGCCGTAACGTTGAGTACCGTCAAAGGTATAAACACATGTAGAGGTACAGCACTCTATATGCATATAGGCATATTACGTTCTATATGCAACGTGGGCTCATTAAAATGTCATTAACAAACGTTAACCTGAAACAGTTCAAAAAACCAGTTCGTACGCGCAGTAAACATTCTCCGTCTCGGGTACATAAACCAGTTGGTTAATGCTGTAACCAGAAACAAACGTCATTTCTTCTTAGATCCATACAAAGGACATAAATGCGCGCCCTGGGCAGAACCTAGAATTTCTGGATGTTTCAACTCGTGGTACATGTAGTAGCCACTAGGCTTTAAAAGTTATTCATTACCATGACATATTTTACGGGCCTATAACAATGGCAGGCCCGTTATAAAGGCCAGGAGACCGGTGTGGCCAACAGTTCAACAAACATTATTTCAAAGGCAATAATGGTCTTCTGGCATATTACAATGTTTTGGGTAAGTCTGTTCTGGCGTTTCGGAATAGACTAATGCCACATTAATCATCGTGAAAGAATTCCGATTAGGGAGGGCGAAGAGAATAGGCAGAGAAAATATGGCGATTGTACAGGCTTATTCAAAATTGTTGTTGGGGTACAACTGTCCAGCGGTAATTCCGCACCAAAATTCGGGAAACAACCACCATCTGACAATTCCATTCGAAGATGATATGCACAGTTTCAAGAGACAGGGTGCGTGTGTATCCCGGAACTGAAGGTACGAATCAGAACCGCCATTGAAACCATCACCGCTGACATGCTACAAACTCGATTATCGTGTTGATGTTTGTGTAATCACAAACGGTGCACATATAGAGCACCTGTAAGGTATGTAACAAAAACTTGGAGTGTTTTCTATTAAATAAAAAATACATATACTGCTCTCTCAAATGTATTGTGTATGACAAGTTGTTAAAACCCCGACAAACATTTTGAATAACCCTGTATAAGAATGTTACAAATAGTGTGGGTAATCAGAGCCAAGACTTTTCGAAGTTAGACACAGCCTTAAGATGGGAGCAGCATGATCTTTCGAAACGACGGATCAAACTTGTTTTCCTGCACGGTGTAAAAGCCAAGACACCCTCCGTGAAAGGACGAAAATTTAAAGATTAAGAACTTACCCAACGAAGTACATGATACTTAAATCAGACCGACGAAATCATCTAACCTGTACGTGTGGGACCTGAATGACATTCTCTGACGAAATAACTGAAGGCTCTACTCACCTGAAATAATTGAAAGAAGAAGAATAATAAGAAGGTGAACTACTTTTAATGCATATTTATAATTTTCAGTATCTCAAGCATAGCTGCTCAATAAATGATTCACAATACTAGTCAAGCAACCAATGGTATTTCAGAATTCTATATCCACTTCCGTCAACTGTGAATATTTTAGGAACTTCTAACCGTCAACCAACGACAACAAAAATTTCAGTTGCCACAAGACAATTTTAAGGGACGGGGTCCGTCTAGTATACAGTCTGTATTTTGCATCAGCGACCAAAGGCAAGTAGATAAACAAAACAAACAAACAAACAAACCCGAGCGTGAAAGTTTGTACGCTTTCGCAGCGGTTCAGAGATGTGACGCTATGTCACAAGGTATTATATCGCCGAAGTTTCGGTAACGTGTAGTGATCTCATATGCAAACACTGAGGTGTCCTGATTTCAGCTCTTGAAGATGAGGTCAATAGTTCTTTTCGTAATGTCGGAAACCAATTACGGAGTGACACTCAGGCTCATCCCAGGAAAACCAAGATCTTACTTCTGGATATGGACAGTCTTCATCAGTTATCCTGCCTCTGGATGAAACAGGTGGACAGTGCAAAGAAACACTGTAGTACAATGAAAGGGAATTAATCTTTAAGTCTGGACGTTACTGTATGGCCCACCAGGTTTAACATTAAACAATTCTACATTTGCCCACAGAATACATTTGTGTGTTCAGTAAGGATCTCAAAAAAAACAGCGATTATTTCCATACACAGAATTAATTGATCGGTTTTGTAACAAGGAGTATTTTCACTGCGCGGTACGTTCAACATCCTTAAACATTATTCGGATTAATCTTGACCTTACAACGTTACGTTTTGCTGTGAAAAATTGCATACAATTATGCCCACAGAACTGCAATATGGACCATTAATTCTTCAGCACCAGTTCACAACAAAGGGCCTTTATCTGGGAAGTCTGTGGCCTACAAAACCTCGCGACAGGTCTATTACCACTGCAAGTGTCCATTCGGTTTTTGACATAATATAACTGTGCACTGCAGTAGACAGGTACAATGTATGCCTGTGATCAAAATATTTCTTCCCAGCAGCCCACTGAACTTCATTTCACGTAGTTTCTTACAGGCACCTCTCAGCTAACAAAGTGTGTAAGTTTATAGAATATCACAGCTTTATTATATAAAATATATTCAATTAAAAGAACATAACAGCTACATTGTTTCGCCCGCAATCAAGCCATCTTCAGGCTTTAGTATAAAATTGGCAATGCTTAAAATTACGAGATCTCTCTTTAATTTTTTAATTAATCCTTATTCTGCTAACGTGGAGAATATGGTGAGCTTCTAATAATGCCAGCAGATGGCAGATGGGATTTAACTCGGCGTTTAAAGGGTTAATATAACATAACATTGCAGCTGTTACGTTCTTTTAATTAAATATATTTTATATAATAAAGTTGTGATTACAAACTTACATACTTTATTAGATATTGAATACAAAACGGGGATACCTCACCTGAAAAAAAAGTCATCTCCCAGACTCCCATTCCTATAATTAAAAGTAAATCAGGATTATGAAGTCACAAAACTCTACAGCCAGAACACTGCAGTACACTCATGCACTCGGGATATCGCAGGTCTGTTGAAAAATGTGAATCGTCAGAAAAACAACAATGATTTAGCCTGATTTCCATGAAAACATTTAGTGGGTTAATTTCATGCGGTTCATGGCGTTATGCTATGAATACACAGATACCAGTACACAGATACAAATACGCAGATACCAATACACAGATACCAGTATACAGACACCAATATACAGATACCAGTACACAGACACCAGTACACAGATATCAATACACAGATACCAATACACAGATACCAGTATGCAGACACCAGTACACAGATACAAATACACAGATACCAGTACACAGATACAAATACGCAGATACCAATACACAGATACCAGTACACAAATACCAGTACACAAATACCAGTATACAGATACCAATATACAGATACCAGTACACAGATACCAATACACAGATACCAATACACAGATACCAATAAGCATCCGTCAAACACAACACTTATTTGGAACACCACTAATATGTACACTGAGCACAAACAAACACAACTTTTCGAAAGCAGTCTGCTTTCGAAAAGTTGTGTTTGTGCTCAGTGAAAATGGAAAAAAATTATGGTACACGTTAGCGACGTTCCAAATGTTACACTATTGTCCAAAGATTGTATGGTATAGTTAAACAACACGTATTTATTACTACAGCAACTATTTGTTTCGACTCGTAATTAAGCCATCTTCAATTTGTATAAAGTTGGTTAGAGAAAACATTCACAACTATACGTGTAATATTTCTCAGTCCTGAGATGCCAATTTTCTTGCAAACTTTAAGTTAGACGTCATTAAAAATGTTTTCTGAAACGCCAGGCAATTATTATGGCTTATCACTCTTGGTAACGGTAGCCGTAAAACAAGCAGATTAAAACGTACATTTGCACAACGATAAAACAGGATTATGATTACTGGTTTACAAAAACGACAATGGCAAGTAATGCTCATTTCGAGGTTTCTGATGTCAGTTACACACACGTTTTCTTCATTCTCAATTATACAGTACTGCGTTTACACACAAATAATATTGTTATTTTCATTTAAATAATGAGCATTTCCATTTCAATTGTACACAAAATATACAAAATATTTAATTTAAATTATTCATAAATTATATGTTTTTTTCATTTCAGATACTGGTAACTTATGTAAAGTTATTTCCATTTCAATTACATGTAAATTAAACGAAGTTTAAATCGCTAAACGACTGGATTCATATCAGTAAACTGACCCTGAACACAGCTTTCATATTGGCTTATACGCTGGAGTGAAGAGGTAGCCGCCTGCGCACTAAAAAGGAGGTTCTACGTTCAAGGATCCGTCCGGAGTCCTGTTTCCGTGATATTTATATTTCGGTGATAGTTCAGCGTTAAACCTACCTCAAATCAGGCCACGACCACATCCTTCCCCCCTCCCTAATTCAATTCATTATTCAGTAACGAATCCTGTATTTTTATAATTCTATGATTTTATGACATATGCGAAGCTGAGATCTCAAACATATACATCGATGAGATAAAATAATATTATGCAACTCGTATAACAGTTGGGTGTAAAAAAAGGTAAAGTGATCCCGTTAGAGGGCCGGTGTGGCCCAGAGGGTGGGTAGAGGTATAGCTCTACTCTTCCATGACCGCGGCACTAGAAGGGGGTGAGTGGTCAGCAGCACGCCCCGGCTGCACTTTACCCCGGGAAAAGACCCGGGACCCATTTTACAGGCGGCTGGGTGGGCCCCAGGGCCGGTCTGGACGGGCGGGAAATCTCGTCCCCACCGGGATTCGATCCCGAAACGTCCATCCCGTAGTCACTCGCTATACCGACTGAGCTACCCGGCCCACATGACAGTTGCTGTAATGTCTTATTTGCCTGATGATGGCCTCATGTTGAGCCGAAACATGTTGCTTTGAAATATATATGAGCATTATACAACAGTGTTGTTGTGGCTGCAGTTTTTATCCACCCTGCCAATCAACCTTGTCATTCAACGCCATATAATCTGAAGCAATGAAACTGTCAATAACCAGCTAACTGCAGGGGGCATATTTCTTCTCAAGGAGCTGATAGCTGTGTAGCTTTACAGGACATTCCATTCTTTAATTGAACTCCACGCTTCAATGTCACATTTGTACCACTCCTCAACGGTAAGCAAGTCAGTAACAACAAACAGAAATGTTCTGCACCGCGGTCTCCTGGTGCCGGAGGAATCTCACACAGACCAAGCGATGGGAGCTCTTTACAGCGAACAGAACAAAATGTATGGTAAGGTGGTACCTGAATAGAGGTAACAAAAACTACGTCTTCAGACGTGAGCAATTTAATGGTTGTTACGTCGAGGCGCTGCAACGGATACATTTCTGTGCAAACATAAAATAAACTGAAAATTTTAAATAATGAACTCATCTGTGTACTCTAGCGTCGTGTTGCAACCCTACAAATAAGCAATGAAGTAAAAGGCAGAGAAAGTCAAAACACAACCAGATTTAATGGTGTTAATGAAACGACATGTTTCGGCCTACTCGGAGACCATCATCAGGTTTGCAAAGTTCTAAAAGACTAAATATTGTTTGTGTGTCGTGGATGTTGAGATATCATCATCTGGTCTATAAATTATATATGAGACATAAACTGTGTGTGAGCAGGTAAGGCGGTGGACGTGTGTGTTATGTGGTTTCCTGGGCGACGGTCATCCCCCTTGGGCTCTGTCGTTGTTGGCGTTGGGGGGATGGGTCCGGATGGCGATTAGCAGGTCTATACGTGTCACATCTGTGGGAGAGATAAATAATACTATATGTGAGGGGGAACAGCAGGTGTTTCAAGATCCCTATCTGGGGTAAACCGAGCGGTACTTACGTATGGCGTTGGAGATCTGTAGAATAGACGTCTTGTTTGTTGGTTCTAGTGTTTGTCGCTTTGGCGCTGATGGCCTCGAGTAGGCCTAAACATGTCGTTTCATTAAAACCAATAAAACTAGTCGTGTTTTGATTTATTTTGTCTTTTACTTCATTGTTACCGACACAACGGAGATGCCTCAGCCAAAGACTAAAATTAAATTTCTTAACACAATGTTTCATCCAACTACAACCAGAGGACCTCTGTTACTTTCGGTTACAGATTCGCATTGGCTACAGTCATTAGACAAATATCATTCTACAAGCTATTTGGTGTCTTGTATAAACAGCATAAAATACCGTAACACGTAAAAATCAAAGGATAAGGGAGATATGGATGATTTGTTTGTGTGCATGACCTGTCGTCTGTCACATATGTAGTCAATATGGAATACATCGTCTTTTCCGTAGACCATATACAGTCCACACCAAAAACAGTAGGCCATATACGGTATACATAAAATATAGTTCGCGCCATCCAGTATATATCAACGTAAATAACACAACATTAAAATAAAAAAGAATGAGATGGATGGGACATGTGGCACGTACGGGACACAGGAGAGGTGCACACAGGTTTTCCGTCGGGAGATCTGAGGGAAAGAGACCACTTTGAAGACCTAAGGGTACATGGGAGAATAATACTAAAATGACTCTTCACGGAGGAGTATGGGGGGAGGGGGGCATGAACTGGATTGATCTGGCTCAGAATAGGGACATGTGGCGGGTGCTTGTGAATGCGATAATGAACCTTCGGGTTCCACAAAATACGGAACATTTCTTTACTAGCTGAGGACCGGTTAGCTTCTCAGTAAGGACTCTGCTCCATGGAGTTAGTTAGTTAGTTAGTTAATACAATGCACAACGGAAACCACCACATTCAACAATACAAACGAAAAAGGGGACGTTGTGCAAACTACAAATTCGTGACAGGCCAAGCGACAAAAATTCCGCAAAACTACAAAAAGCAACAATAGAGACATTTTACCTACTTTACTTTTCTGACATATGTTATGGCAGTTTATTCAATTAACAGCCTACATGTGGTGCACTGCTGCCATAACATCTTACAGAAGAAAGTCCGCTTGATGTTTACAGCCGCTGCCGAAACAAGTTGCAAATTTGTGTTTTTTTTTAAAATCCATGTTCTGGTTTGTAGGTATGTTCGGAAATTGAAAAAAAAAACCTCCTATTAGCTTCGTCATATCTGCCTGTCTATCCACAGGGAACAACTCGATTCACACTAAAGCGGATTTTCATGAAATTTGATATTGGGTTATTTTTCGAAAGTCTGTCGAGAAAATTCAAGTTTCATTAAAATCTGGCACGAGTAAAGAGCATTTTACATGAAGACCAATGTTCAATGTACATTTACGGTCAGGCCTCTTCTTAGAATGAAAAGTGTTTCAGAAAAAAAAATGATAGCTTGTCTTGCAATAGACTGAAGTATTTGGTTAAATTTTATACAAATAGCTTCATTTCAAATGCAAATGACGACGTTAAATAGTAAAATTACTTGCAATATAAACGTGGTATTTATAACACAGTGCTCCAATCAAGAAATTCAGAGATGGGCGATAAATTCAGGAGTCGATAACATTGTAAAAATATGTGTTTTACTAACACTACTTTCCTAACAAGCCCAACAACAACAAAAAAACTTACCCTGTTTTGTTCCCCATGGAGTATAAAAACGCAAAGAATGAAAGGGAAGACTGGAGGTCTTGTTACAGGCAATAAACTTGGGACCGCGACTTGATGCAAGTAAACGGGGGGGGGGGAACAAGTGCTGCTTCCATCGCCTGAAAAACAAGTTACAAACGGAACTCCGGTTGATTTCCAATTCTGAGGTCAAAGATCTCCGTGTGTCGTCATTTGAAGGGGGAAAACGCTACCTTCGTACAAGTCTGTCAATGTACACCCAAATTTAAAAAAAAAATCTGAAAAATAAATAATTAAACACGCAAATAGCAGGCAGTATTTAAGCCTAAAATTCACTTCATACAAACAAGCCCCTTACTAGTTTTACGCACCTGGTTGGCTAGGTATCATTCGCAGCTCCCACCCCCAAATGACGACCGGCTATTCCAGGCCCTTCGCTTTTCCTCATTCCTTCAACGTATACACAACGATAGTGACTTAAATTTAGCCAAAATGGCTCCCTCCTACATATATTCGCTCATAAATTGCACTACATTCTCAGCTATGTAACTTTAGTACACACAATACTGCGCTGCACATTAGGCCGCTACTCATGGACCCACGTGTGGAGCATGTGCAATGATGAAGGTGAAGTTGTCGAACGCATTGAGTTCGTGACCATTATTTGGTGCGACTCTGACAGTCCTACAGAAAAACAAACCAGAGGCAATGTACATATAATGCAGCAATGAAGAGCTTTCGTGCAACAACTGTTGCAGTGGAAAAACAATTTGCATTACACACACTGATTACCTATCTGTAGCCAAAGTTAACCAGCATGCAATGCGCATGCGCCACGCTGTCATTTTTTCCCACAGTATCTCATAAAAGCACGATTTTCGAAATAAAAACATAAAATGTGTTTTTCGATCTTACTGCAAGTTTTGTCTGAAACATTTCTTATTCTAAAAAGAACTGAGTGAGATATGATTAAAATGTATTATTTACATTTCAATTTCAGAAATGAAAAACTCTTAGGATTTTGAGTAGCAGACATAAAAGTCGGTGTAAAGAAGTTGTAGGGGTCAGCAATTCTAATGTATTTACCCAGTACTAAACTCATAGCTGTCCGATCTTCCCAGGAACTCCATGCCTTCCTCTACTGTAACTCAAGGTTGTTATGTTGTCGTGCTGAATGGAAAATGTGTCCTCAAGTCCTTCTAACAAGTGTTCAGCTTTCATGATTAACAACCCCACTAAACCACCACTACAACACCCTCTTGACAGTTTCGGCGTCCCAAACACAAGTAGGCTTATGTGATGCTATAAATGGCCGGTAGACATTACTGCTTTCTTCCGGCATCTTCTGTTGGGACGCATTGTCAAAAAATAAATGTGGCGACAAAATAGGACCATATATCATTCTCACTCTCAACCCAACAATATTCTAAAATGCAGGCGGTCAGAATGATTCGCAAACATGAAAAAGAGATATTGACGTCACTTCATGCAGTCTTTCTTATCGGCTGCGAGATTTTAGATTCTCTCTGCTTTGGCTATAAATATTACTGCCCTCTGGCATGCATTACCGTGCAGTTTGGTAAACATGAGGACCGCACTGAAGAGCACAGCGTCAGTTTATCCTTTTAGGCTGTTCTTGCTCTCCATCAGTGGAGAAAATGTCCTCCGGTTTGCTGTCCATAAAATATAAAGATTGCGATACACAGAACTATAATTTTGCCTGTTCTTTCCTATGAGGGTGAAACTTGGTCGCTCAGATTGAGGGAAGTACATTGGCTGAGGATGTACGAAATAGGATACTGGGGTGAACATTTTGCTTAAGTCAAGGAGGATTAGGCGGGCGGTGCATACAGGAAGCACGGCTTTATGGAGCACCACTGGCAATAAATGCATAACGTACAAAACTGTAGTCGAAAACCCTTAAGGAGAAAAACAATTCGGAGATGTAATTGTATATGGGGATGTTATTAAAATGGATCGTCTCATAAATTGTATTATATGGGAAGGGTTAGTTCCAACACACTCGTGATACATGGCAGGCGGTGAGTATGACGGTGAGACCTCAGCAAGAAAGGAGGAAGAGAGGAGGAGTTCGGGAGGGGCCAGCAGCCTTTGCTGTGCTAAAGTACTCGGAGCCAGGTATTTAGGCTTCATACAAAGACTGAGATAAAACTAAGAAAATTCAAGTCACAATTTGTATAGGCTGAGCTTCGAACTAGGCATATTGTAGCTACATTCAACGTATTTCTTACACGCTATATCTCACGTAAGGCAGTTTGTCTGGAGCGCGATACAAAATACTTCACGATTCTGAGAAGGCGGGGAAAAAATGTAATTTGCAGTAATTTGTATAGAAAGGACTAAAAATATGAGAGCAACCACCCGCAAAGAAATCACAGAAAAATGAAATTTCTGAATAGTTCGTGAATATTCCTGATAAGTACTGATAAAAGAAACAAACAAACAGTGACTGACTCCAGGTAGCACAGCACTTCTTGAGCGATTGCTGGTATCCTCGCTGGTCAAGACAATCGGCAATTTTATGGAGCTAGAAGCTTCAGTAACGTGGGCATAACGGACATAACAATGACGATAAGGACGATGATAACAGTGGTAATAAGCACAATAATAATAATAATAATTACTTCATGGTGCAGAGTCCTTCTTGAGCAGCTTTGCAGCTAGTCAAGAAATTCCCCGCATTTCACGGAACCCGAAGGTTCATTACCGTACTCACAAGCGTCCGCCACCTGTCTCTACCCTGGGCCAGCCCAATCCAGTCCATATACCCACATCCCACCTCCTAGAGATCCATCCTAATATTATCCACCCATCGACGCCTATGTCTCCCCAGTGGTCTCTTTCCCTCCGCTTTCCCCACCAAGACCCTATACAACCCCCTCTCCTCACCCATACGCGCCATATACCCACCCCATCTCATTCTTCTCGATTTTATCACCCGCACAATATTGGATGACGAGTACAGATCATTTAGCTCGTCGTTATGCAAGCTCCTCCAATTTCTGAGCTTTACTGCACCAAATATTAGTGCGCACAGAGAAACACACTTTAAACCCGTAAAAAACTTTCCCTCTCGAAGTATTCCACTATTTGCCATTCTAACAACCTCTTTCCTTACAGTAATAATAACACAGCATGGAAACACGTCAATTTTTCTTACGTGTATATGATCAATTCCCCCTGCATTAGAAAAATTCTACATGTACAGTGATCTGTCGTCCATCATTGGGGTTAGAGGTACTAATCACAGCGTGTGGGGCAAAACCATGTTGCGGAAAGTTCTTATGGGGAAAACAGGGCTACGTAAATTTGCGGGGCTCATGGGGCACCATCGTTTAAAAGGAATATTTTGATGTTTTGACATCTAGACGTACTTGGGTAGCTGATGTTGCTAGCTTCTGCCGTTGTTGAGTAAGCTTCCGCGTTGAGAGGCGTGTATTTAAATTTTTTTGCTTTCCAAAAATCTTTCTTCCCACATGTTTAACTATTTCCCAACGCGTATAGTCAAAGACGCACTATTCAAAACCGCGCAGGCGGAGGGGTTACTAAATAATCTATGCCTCTAGTTTATTTCAGACAAAGAGGGGCGTAGCGCCTTCAACCAGTAAGCTGTCAATACGGAGACAAAACAGATAATTAGGGTTGTTTCAACACAATGATAACGGGTCAAGAAGCTTTTAATTTCGACTATGTTATCAGATCTTACATGTCCTATTCATGCAGGACCGGGTGGAGTTTCTTTCACTGGGGGGTTTGAGGTTGCCAGGTGCAGTGAACCACGGAATCAGCCGCGCGTGGAAGATCCATTACTGGCTCACGAGTTGTAGCTGTCGAGAAATGCTCGTGAAGAAGAAGTTGGGTTCCTTCCAGGTATTTCTTTGTAGGAAGTAATGTATAACAGAGCGAGCTGTTCCCAAAGTAGTTCAGCGTTAATTTTATTACTACGCCAATTACGCCATTCTGTTTCACAAAAACTTGTGGGCTTGTCAAAAAAATAATCCGTGATGGAAGACAAATATATATTAATGTTTACATGCGGCATACCTTTGATCTGAGTAGGAAAGAAATAGCTAATTCTTCTCTAATCTTCTGTCTTCTTTTGGCGCAACCGCCCCCCATTGAGCCAGGGCTTCCTCATTCACGAGGTTTTTAGATTACACACAACGACGCACCAAAGTCGGTAGGAATCCTCTGGACGAATGATTATTTCGTCGCAGAGACCTCTACCTAACAACACACAACACTCACAACAGATAGACGTCCATGCTCCCGGTGGGATTCGAAACCACAATCTCAGCAGGCGAACGCCCGCAGACCTGCGCCTTAGACCGCGCGGACACTGGACCGGCAATCCTTCTCTAATCAAGGGTAGGAAATTACTACAGCAAAAGAGGTTCACAAACCGGAGTAGAATCAGTAACGCTTGCGGACTTGTTCGAGACACTTACCCTGTGTTCCGAAGCTGCATGCCTTTTGTCACTCAGTTCGAACTTCGTTACAGAAAACGACAAGAAGTTTTTGCACTGCTGGAAGTGGTAACATATTATCGCCGACTATAAAACTTTTCTGAAATTGTATAGTCCTTCGGCAAAACTTTACACTTTACGCAGAAAACAAAACCAAGAAAAGGCATACGCAAATTGAAATTAAAGAATCAGCAGTTAAAGGTACTAATTGCTGAAGAAAAGGCCAATAACCGGGAGGAAAATGAAGTAGTTCTTTGGGTTTTACCGGTAACCCAGAATAGGCAGATTTATTCATTGTCACGGAATTGTTAAGAATTGATTATAAAATAGTACATGACTATCAGTCTAATTCACGATTGCACTGTTCGTGTCAATAACAGCCAAATTCGAAATATTTTAAGCTTTTAGACTTTAAAAAAAAAGTGAATTACAATTGATAATGAATTAGGATTAATGTTTGGGTGAAGACATTGAATAACTTTTGTTTTGGAGGGAAGGGCTACAGCCCAACTCGGGCCTCCGTCGCCTCACTGTTGAGGTTTAAGACCACACACAGACACACACATGGCAGGACTACGCTAAAAGCGTGACCAGTCCATTGCAGAAGCCTCTACTTGCACAACCACAACAAACCAACAAACTCAAGAGACGAACATCCATGCCCAAAGTGGGATTCGGACCTGCGATCCCAGCAAACAAGCGGCTGCTGACTTACGGCTTAGACCGCACGACCACCGGCTTAGGCCGTCTAGTAATTAGGCCCAAGAAATATTAATGTTTCCTGTTCCTCTTACGTAAACAATCGAAGAGTGAATTTAGTGTTGCATATTGTCATTGCTTGCTCTAGACATGATGGCGCGTTGTGTAAGATGAGGAGAAGAAAAAGAGCAAGACACATACCAGATCTCGACTTCTAAGCACACACATGCCTCTGTGTGACTTCACAGGCAGCCCGTGCTTCCCAACAAACAAGTGTTAACGATATGCTCTACCTTCCTCCTCAGAGGCACAACAGTTGTCATCACGTTAAGGGCTGGCATCTGGTGATGGCCACTCAGAGAATTAAGATTAGGCGACAATGACAGATACCACGAAAAGAACAGGAACGAGTAAACTGTCAGAAAACAATTTTGCAGATCATAAAAGATGACAGGGTAATAAAAATGGACAAAGAGCCCTGAAGGAATAAAAACACGGGGAAGAATTTCAGTTACTTTTCCACCTCAGTTCTTCTCTTGTTTCAAGTTCATGAAATGTTTCAGCATCTATCATACTACTGAGAAGCTAAAAGCTCAAGAAATCTGTCAGCACTTCTTATCCTGTTAAGAAGTTCCAAGGACATGAACTGTTTCAGCACTGGCTACATTAACAAAAATGTTTCAAGTACATAACCTGTATCAGAACTCACTATGTCATCAAGATGTCTTTATGTAATCAAGATTTGCAAGACTCTTTTCCTGTTAAGAATGATCAAGATCATTAAGTGATTCAACACTTCCTGCGATATTAAGTATGTTCTTAATCACGAACTCTTCGGGGATTATTATTATCAGAACAAGAAGCAGTTTGTTTGCAAAGAAGTGCTCGTACTGCCGTAGCGCATCCAGAGATAAGCTTGTCACGAATTGTTGCAGGCATTCTCGGCTTATTAGGAAGTCTACCGAAGATGTAACAAAGTTAATGATTACACAACCTGCAAGCAATCCACACTGAATTATGTAAAACTGGAACACAAGGCCCTAAATACAATGCCGTTGTTCTACAAATAATTTTTTTTTTAGTAAACTTGTCTGCTGTGGGCCAGGATAGCGCAGTCGGTATAGCGACTCGCTACGGGCTGGACGGTCTGGGGATCGGATCGCGGTGGGAGGGGCGAGATTTTCCGCGTTCGTACAGAACCGCCATGGGGTCCACACAGCCTCCTATGCAATGGGTACTGCGTCTTTCCTGGGGGTAAAGCGGCAGGGAGTGGTGCTGACCACCCACCCCCATCTAGCGCCGAGGTTGAAGAAAGAGTATAGCTATACAACTACTCCCCCTCTGGGATTCGTGGCCTCTACTACGGTGAGCTTCACCTTTTCATTACCTATTTAGACTTGTCTACTTCTTTATTGGGTTGTAAGTTTTTTACTGATAGAATTATAACCGGGATAAAAACGCTTGTTCTAAAAATGGGACCACCCCCAACAGAACGTCCGCAATAAATACTTCAGGCTGGGGAGTATTTGAATTGTAAATTTGCATGAGTACAAGGCACTGTGCTTGATACACAAGACAGACACCGTAACAATACTCTGCTACCGGGCACGCCCTGTGTGTCCCGTGTTATGACGAAGGTGGGAGATAACGTAATTTAGTGCCGAGTGCTCTAACAAAATCCTCAATAAAAACAAGAATTACGGACTGTGTACCTAAACCTATAGGCGTGTGTTAGGAGATATATATATATATATATATATATATATATATAATACAGTTTTTTTCAAGGCTCAAAGTATACGCTTTGGTTCTTATAATAAAAGCCAACGAGATGCACAATTTCTCCAATTTATTTGATAAAGTACTCTACATGTTTCGGAGAGGTCCACTGTCCATCATCAGGAATATCTCAACACCGTATACACGCAGCAGGTATTTGTCATGCTAGTTCTGTTGGCTCTCTTCTAGCGTTTTTCCTGACCACGCTAGCAGACAGCCAAGCAAATAGATGAGAATTTGTGCATCTCGTTAGCTTTTATTATAAGAATATATCACGACGCACGGTCCTCTGAATGTCAAAAAACATGCTTTGTATTACTCGTATTTCTTAATCACCCGTGCACCCCCTCCCCACCATTACCCCGGATAAAAGAGAGTATATTGTAGAGAGCTTTTTTTTCCTTTGGCTAACATGTACACACAATCAACTCTGAAACAAGCCCGCCGCTGTTTGCACTCACTATCTCTCTTCATAACAACTTCATACCCAAAATTAGGACAGAATTCCAGACATTTTTCTTTTATACCTACGGCACGGAATATTTTTTTACGCAGGCAATGCGACTGGAGCGTGAACCTAACCACTCACATCCATTTAGTCCGTAGGTTTTCGTATAGGCTTTCGCATCAACTTTATACAAATTTTAGAGAATTAAACCGTCTTTGCACAACACAATTGACAGTTGTATTCTACAACTGGTTACATCGGACTGTTTGTTGAAGAAAATATCGGCGTTACATTTTAGTACCTTATTTTTCAACCAGTTCAAACTTTATACAAGTATTTTTCCATCTTATAACGCGCAAGTCTACTTAGTGTCACCGTATGCATTGCGGCTTCTATTTTGTGATTTCGAATGTACACGATTGGAAGACAGAATATAAGTCTCACACACACACACACACACACATGTACACACACATACACACAAGAAAAAATTATTTTCCAGTCGACGCTATTAAACTATCTCGTAAAGAATAATAAACCAATAAAACACAACAATGACAGTAAAAAGAATGAAAGCCGCCACAGAACATTCAAATACATAAAAATGATCGTTGACTTGCACTTGACTAACAATTTTTCTTCCTGAACATCCCCCATGCCACCACGCAGGGCAGATCTAAGTGAAAGGGCACGCTCACGAGCCGCACGTGTCATCTGGCACTCCCCGTTGTATCTCCATCCATACAATGTCACCATGTGTGGTCGAACAAACCCTTGTTCAAGACACATTCGAAAGTCGTCTCTTTGTAAAGGCAGACCAGGAAAACCAGGAGACGAAGAATGTTATTCGCTCAGATGAGGATGCTGTAACTACATATTATACCCACGTCAGAGATGGAAAACGCGGCACGGTTCCCAATTTGTGTACTTCGTGGGAGGGCCACAATTTACAAACAGCCCTCCTCCTATCCTTCCATACGACAGACCTATTTGAATGCCGTAGCACACTGATACAGAGACAAATTGGATAGTGTCGTTCGTTTACAAACCGTTAATACAATTAGGACCCCATTTTTCAACACAAGACTAAACCGTTAATACAATTAGGACCCCATTTTTCAACACAAGACTGTGCGTGTGCTGCTTCTACAACCAGTCTTTGTCAACTTCAGGCGGTTTGTGATTGAAATCTTATCACAAACACGGATAAGCTATTCCCCGCAGGCAATATCTTGCAAGATTTACTTGCAAACGCGTTCTAATATCAATTAAGGAATACTTGATTTCACAAGACAAACATAACTTTGAAAATTCAAGTCTTCTGGGACCTTATATCGTATCGACTGGAAAAGAGTTGCGTATTACCCATCATAGATCACGACTAGCACATAGAAAAGATAAGCTCAGAATCTACAAGACTCTAATCCGACCGATAATAAGCTATGGCTGAAAAGCAGGAATAATGACTCAGTCGTCAGAAGAAAGGTTAGCAATATTTGAAAGTGAAACACTAAGAGAACTGACCTGAACTCTAAGGTGACACATAGCGCTGGACACAAACTTTCAACATACAGTTTTTAAAGGCGTATATCACCATTCTGTATATCAATCCGTAACGTTAGATGCAGAATGTGGAAACCGAAAACTGCAGCCATTATGCAGGCCTACACACACAAGGACACTGTCAGCCGTGCACAGCACAGCACAGCACAGGTTGCTTTCATTCTACAGGCCAATTTCGGTTCCGAGCGGCCTGTCCGCGTGACAGAAGAAATAAAATGAACACGGCCGTAAGCAGATAGTACAGATTAAAATATGTGTACAGGGCATTCTTTGCCAGGATGTAAAGCGGCCAGAGCGTGAAGCTGACAGCTCGCCTCCATCTAGTGCCGAGTTTAAGAACGAGTGGAACTATACCTTTCCTTCTACCTCTTATGCCTTAATGGCTTGCACAAGGGCAGCCTTTTGACTTCATCTACTGATAAAATCTCTTAAACTTTGCTTCAATCATAAACAACTATCAAGCAGACACAATGGAAGGTGAAGAAGAGGCGATGTAACCATAACGGACAGCTCCAGGAGGTGATGTAACCATAACGGTCATAGTTCCAGGAGGTGATGTAACCATGATGGACAGTTCCAGGAGGTGATGTAACCATAACGGCCTGAGTTGAAAGAGGTGATGTAACCATAACGGACAGAGTTCCAGAAGGTGATGTAACCATAACGGACAGAGTTCCAAGAGGTTATGTAACCATAACGGACAGAGTTCCAGGAGGTGATGTAACCATAACGGACAGAGTTCCAAGAGGTTATGTAACCATAACGGACAGAGTTCCAAGAGGTGATGTAACCATAACGGACAGAGTTCCAGGAGGTGATGTAACCATAACGGACAGAGTTCCAAGAGGTGATGTAACCATAACGGACAGAGTTCCAGGAGGTGATGTAACCATAACGGACAGAGTTCCAAGAGGTTATGTAACCACAACGGACTGAGGTGGAAAACGGGAAGTGACCATAAGAGATTGAGCTGGAAATGGCGATGTGATCGTAACAGACCAAGCTGGAAGACAAAGCTGCAGCCCAATCAGCAAAGGTATGCAATATCCTTGCAAGAGTAGTTGGACGGATTCTTCACTCTTTGGCAGCTTTAAGGACCACTCTTAAAAATCGGTCGGACAGGTGGTCAGTTTTTTTTTTCGGGATTTACAGAATGAAGAAAACTACCACAAAAAACACAAACAATATAAAGATATTCACGTTGGAAAAATGAATGGGCAATCAAATCTACAATCAGAAGGCGCGAGAACGTAGATCAAACGCAACTGTTGCCGGGAACGAACGAACTTTTTGATCACAAATTAAAGCGCCCTAACCTATTAGTGAATGAAGAGGCAAGCAATCAGTGGCTGAGATTGAAAACAGTAACACCTGCGACTCTCCTAATGTGACAACTTCATTTTAGAGTCGGCATCAACAAGGTACAATCATGAAAACAACTGGGACCCCATGCCTACTGAAATTATATAAATACAGCCATCCAATAACGGGCTAGACGTCTCAGACAGAATTTTATTACGTTGTAAAAACTTCCTGCAAATTGCTGCACATGTGATTAACTCGCGGGAATTAAGCAGACCCACTGGGGGGCATAATAACATGTGGCCGAGTATCGTACGAGTGTAAACGCTTGCAGACTGTAACGGCATATATTCATGATCAAATTAACCGCAATGTTTATTACTTCGCACATTCAGTTTCAAAGATACTGCTGCCATTGTACTTAATTAAGTTCTACTCCATAAAGGAGTATGACGGAGTGGAGCTATAGCTCCATGCATACTTAACCTCGGCACTAGATGGAGGTGAGTGGCCAGCTTCACGTCCTGTCGCCGGTGCCCTTTGAACAGAATGTTGGATGTGTTTCTAAGTCATACTGGCCGCTTCGCTGCAAACAAGAATCTCTTGCCGTGTCTAGAATCTAATCCCGGCTCATCGGTCATTCAGTCAGTAATCTAGTCACTAAACGAGTTGCTGTACCGGCTCTAGAGATCAAAACATTTCTAATGTCTTTAGTTGTTTATTTCAGTACATTCATTTCAAGAACACATTAGAATTTCTAAACCTGGCCAGTATAGCGCAGCCGGTAAGGCGACTCGCGACGGGCTGGACAGTTCGGGGATCGATTCCCGGTGGCGGCGAGGTTTTCCGCACCCGTCCAGACCAGCCCTGGAACCCATACAATCTTCTGTGCAAAAGGGACCGGTTCTTTCCCGAGGGTAAAGCGGCCGGAGCATGACTTTGATCACCCACCTCATCTAGCCCAGTTGTTAAAGAAAGAGTAAAGCTATACCTCTACTCTACCTCCGATCCTTGATGGCCTATTATTGGATGAACTCTGCCTTCTTACTTTATTTCTAAAGCAGTCTATCAGTTACTTGAACACAGGCTCCAACTCATATGACAGGTATGTTACGTTGTCACTCAATCAACGTCCTAATGTAGTCAAGAACTCGTAAATCAGGCCTCACGATTGTATATTGATCATGCACAGGTAAGTCAAGCGTCAAAAGCTGTCGCTTTAGGAAGCTGTTCACAATACAGCTTTCTTCATTTTAAGAGTTTGTATTAGCTTTGTCTTGTTCTGCGCAGTATCCCGGTTCTTTCAAAAGTACATCGTGGTTTGAATGAAGTCATCCCGTTGTGTTATCTGAATATTTACTTTATTACAATGTGTTTCCGTCAACACAACTAACATTTAAAGTATACCATTAATGCGACACGTTTCGCCCTGCAGAAAGTCACGTAGTGGAAGAACAACGGCCAGCAAATAGCTTCGCTCACACCACGTGCTTAATATTACACACAATAGCGTATAGATAAGTTACCTCACAATATTATACGGTATAAGGCGTATGGGATCCCAAATGCTCAAAATAAAACCTGTAAAATGTTAAACGATTCTTAGATCAGCCTGATGATGACTGTCACAAGTCGAAACATGTAGCATTAATGGTATACTTTAAATGCTAGTTGTGTTGACGGAAATATATTGTAATAAAGTAAATATACATCGTGGTTATTCACTGTCAACAGTCTCAGTATATGCCAAATCGGGAACTGCACCGCACAAAACATTCATGGTACAAGAAATATGGTGTTGAAAGGGATGACTGAACGGACCACTGAGTTTCTGAGAAACGTTCAAATCCGAAAATGCACCTCCAGTAGCACGCTTGTCGCTGGGTAATCGATTCCCGATGTATCGATGGATCGTGCTGCCTACACTGCAATACAGTCGCCTTAGACTGCTTGACTCTTAAGACGCAGTCATCAGAATCCTTCGAAACGTCCAGAATTACTTACTCGACGAGAGGACATCATATCCCAGTAGTCTAAAGTCTTCATCAAGACCGCAGTGAGATCCTCAACGCCTGCACTACAGGTCTGCCTTCTTCCGGACGAGTGAGTGGGCAGAACTAAAGGATGAACAATATCAACGGATTTCTCTGAAGACAGAGAATGAGCATATTTTGAAAAGATTCAGGCCCAGTGGGATGCTACGCCAGACGACTTCTTGCAAATCCACTCACTTCCCACTGTGTATTCTGAACAGTTATAACCTACTCTACCAAAACGATAAACAGATTTGTTACAAAATTCCACAAATAAAATTTACCACAAGTTTCAAAATAATACCTGCGCGGTAGATACATGAAACTCTAATTACGTTACTTGGAGTGCCATAGAGCAGTGGTTCCCACCCTTTTTTCACTTGCCTACCCCTTGGCGGCCTATTTCTATAAATTGTACCTTTCACATTAGCAAAATGTTTGTAATTAACATAATTGACGTTATTTCAAATTTTGGCTATATGTTGTAACTGTAGATAAGTATGTGCCTTTTCGCGCCATTAGTAAATTTTTTTCGCATACACTAAATTACCTGGTTCGCGCCCCTGGGTGTATGCATACCCCAGGAAGGGAATCACTGCCATAGATGAAAAAAATCTTCCCGTCGTTTCGGCAAAAGTTGCAGTTTCCGTCTTCAGCGTGAATGAATCTTATGGTTATCGGGAGAGCCCCGCTGATGGCTAGCACAGTGGTGTGCTAAGTGACCAATCAGGTTGCCACACAAATCGGCCGCTGCCAAACCTAGGGAAGGCTCCTTCCAACTGACCCTGTGTCTTATATGCCTACTGTTTTCGATCAGAATATTGGCATGCTTAAGCCGGACTACTGAATTTACTTTGCCCATCCAGGTGGGAGTGCGGTCTAAGGCGTAGGTCTGCAGTCGCTTGATTGCTGGGAACGCGGCTTCGAGTCCCACTGACAGCACGGATGTTCATCTCTTGTGTTTGTTGTGTGTTGTGTAGGCAGCGGCCTCTGCGACGGGCCGATCACTTGCTCAGAGCAGTGCTACTTGGTGAGTGTTTGTGTGTGTATAATTCTGTGTGATATCGCAACTTCAACAATTATATTTCCGCAAGAAAAAAGGTAATTAGATCACTATGCCTTATGTTTGTGTGTGTGTGTGTGTGTGTGTGAGAGAGACAGAGAGAGAGAGAGAGAGTGAGAGGGGGGAAGGGGGAGCATTTCAGCGTTTCAACTAGCTGACCTATTTTCACAAACAACACAATTTAAAAATTCCTAAAAAAAGTAAGAACAACTTCTAAGATAAGTCACTTGCGATACTTACTTTGGTTTCCTGAAATGGTGTGTGGTAGTAGACCTTTGGATAATACGGAACTTTTGTAACAAAAGTTTTGTTGAAATTGTTACCTAACAACATGGCGGCCATGCGAAAAACTAACAAATCGAGAGTTAATCTCTGTTTCTTGGCTACAAATTATGATACCTGGAGTTAAGCATGTGGAATTTGGTGCGGAGTAGATAACATACATAAACATTAAGCATAAAAAAATACAAACATGGCGGCGAAAGTCCACAATTTCCGACGTTATATTCCGCAAAATTAGTGCAAACAAATCAGCAGAAATGTATTAAGTCATTAATAAAAATTCAGTCCAATGACACAAAAATAATAATTCGAATAGATCAGCATAAATAGAAATATGAGGAACCGGCAGGCAGGCGCTGTGTGTTCAGCAAATAATTTTTTTTTTCAACTGAGATGATTTAAAAAAATCACAGCCTAAAGTAATAAGAGAGCCGCAGAACAAACACCAGAAATACGCCATAAATCGCAACTGATGGTTGGCAACACTGCATTTCCATACAGTGGACAACCAATGTTTTTTGACGTTTTGCTGACCGTGCATATAAGATATGTTCTATCAAATAATGTGTGTACGGTGCGGATGGTGCTATGCACCATCCGCACCGTACACATGACCTACTCAACGGCTCTCAAGACCACCACCCACCCAAAAAAGCTCCTGATGATGGGCGTATATACCCGAAACATTTCGAGCTAAGAATACATCAATAAAAATTACTTGCTGCATCAAGTTGGAATTTCACTTTATTTCATGAGGAAGATGCACGGTCAAACAACCCCCAAAGTAATTAATATTCATCCGTATTAACGAAATTTAAATTAGGCGCGTGACGTAAAAAGAATGTTTTTGCAAGATGGGGCCGATAAGATGTCGCCAAATGTCGGTAAACAACTGACAATCTACGCTGAGTGACATCCCAGAAGAGCGAATATCTGACGTCCTTTTTTTTTAGATGGAACGTAGGTGGAACGTGCGTGTGCGTATTAACAGCGTTTTGATTTTCAGCCGCACTAGCAGATCGCACTTTGTGGAGAATTTATGTTGGAAGAGGCTGTGCACCTGTCGTAACACAGACTATATAATGCAGTGGAAATTAATTGTTGTTGTGTACTTTACGTGTTTTGAGCACAGAATTCCGTTCTGCTGTGTTATGCAAGATGTGACATTCTTACACGCTGATGCTTAAGATGCACGTGTTCCGGGATGTTACGCCGTGCCAACTGGTAAATATTTACCGACATACGCTGTGCCGACTGGTAAATATTTACCGACGTTTCGAACGACTGTAGTACCTTTCTTTTCAGGGTCAAGCAGTCCGTGAAGCACACTTCTAGGACTGTAGTACCTAACCAGTCAAGCTGCAGAGATAACATTTAAAAGAAAAAAAGAGTTAATCAACGAAGCATTGAATGAAAACTTTCCGATAGCATCTATTAAGTTTCCTAACCATTATGTTTCTCGGAAGAATTGGGACCGTCCGATGACACTCTTGTTGGGAGATGAGGTACGGTATTTCGATACACTTGCTG